>Ga0164315_10000982_pt1 | contig 20929 bp, 23 predicted proteins | sample GuaBasSedimGuay6_FD_113737 | JGI IMG/M metagenome (GOLD analysis project Ga0164315, IMG submission 113737) | Subseafloor sediment microbial communities from Guaymas Basin, Gulf of California, Mexico - Guay6, Core 4569-2, 0-3 cm | ecosystem: Environmental > Aquatic > Marine > Hydrothermal vents... | reverse complement strand
GACGGCTGCAGACCCGCACCCAGGTCCCGGCCCGTCAGCAGATGGATCAGCCCCACGCCGACCCAGGGCAGGGTGGCCAGACTTCCCAGGAGAGCGACAGACGCCAGGGTAGCGGCTCTCACTTACCGCCGCCCTTCCTCAAGCCGAGCCGCGCACGTCGCAACAGGACGATGGTCAGCAGGACGAGTCCGGCCAGGAGCAGATAGGATGAGCGGGTATCCTTGATAGCCTTCCGAGGTGCCCGGTAACGGACCCGCTCACCGAGGATCTCCAACTCGCCGGCGGTGGCGTAAAGGGTAACGGACCCGTCCGTCAGCAGGAGCGGCTCATCTATACGATATTTCCCGCCGCTGAATACGAGGCGTCCACCATGTCCGCCCCCTGCCAACTCCGCGCTGCAGGGAACCGCCAGGTCCGCCGGGCCAAAGGTTTCAGGTGCCAGGGTCACGGGGACCGTCAGCACTCCCTCGGCCCAGACCAGCGAGCGCTGGGTAGGTCCCGGACCAGCCTGCCAGACAAACGTGCCCGTGGTATCCCCCACCGCTGCCGTCATGATTATATAGCCGGGATGGCCCAGGGAGTAGCGATCCACGGGCAGGGAATCATCCTGTCCCGTGGCCGGCAACGACACCAGCGACACGGCGCAGACCAGGACCAGGGCAGCCAGGGGGCAACCGGTCGCGGACGGTTTCGGGGTGCTAATGGACATGCCACCTTCCACGGGGCGGGTCACGGGGCGGGTCCCGGAGCTTGCGGACCGGTTCAGGCTAAGGGCGGGCGCGGGCCCGGTCCAGCGCAAATGGCGCAGGAGCCGCAACCGGACACGGTTGCAGGCTCGTCAAGACCGCATTGCGCGCCGCGATGGACATGGCACCAGTCAACAGATGCCCTGCCACAGGCAGGGCGCAGACCTCGGCGGCGCGGCCAGCCAGATCCAGTACCATCGTGGCCGACGGGGCAGGCCGGGAACCGGCCCTGTCACCGGGGCGGAGGTTCTCGGGCACACACAGGACTTCCACGCGCTGGGGGTTCAGCAGTCCCGACAACCGCTCCAGCAGCAACAGATGGTCCTCGCGGCTGACCTCCCCATGGCCAATACACCAAACCAGCACCTTGTCGCGCCCATCACCGGGCAAACGGCATCCCGGTACACGTCGCGCCGCAGCCAGATCATCGAGACTATTGCTGTCCACCGGCCCCAGGTGCCAACACAGGGGTCCGGAACCGTGGGCGGCCGGGTCTTCCGCTCCCACTACCAGCAAGCCGGTTTCCTCGGCGGCCAGGTGGGCACGTACCGACCACGGGACCCTCTCGTCCTCTGCCAGGCATACCGGACCCGCCGACTCGCGCCCCGTCAAACGGGCCAGTTCCAGGGCGGCGGGTGCTGACCAGGGCCATGGTCCGGAGCCCGCGACAATCCAGACGGGCGCCGGCGCAGGGCTCGAATACCCGTCGGCCAGGAAATGATGCGCGATATCGGCAATGTGGTGGGTGCGGGCTGCCCGCTCGAGCCGGCCCTCGGGTTTGCTGCTGCAGAACGACATCCTGTCCCGTTTCCCGCGGATCGCCTCCGGTGCGGTCCACGCAAATACCCAGTCAGGTCACTACACAGAGACTATTGGCCCCACCGAATTCGTTGGGGGCTGTTTCCTTGTTGTGGGGATCGGGCAACCAGGCTCCATCCACTATATAGCGATATTCATGGCGACCGGTGGCCAGTTCGAGCTGACATTCCCAGATACCGTCATCGCGCCTGGCAAGGGGCAATCCCTTGGCCGACCAGTCACAGAACGAGCCGGTGATACGCACCGTCTTGGCCCGGGAAAAGTCCGCTTCGAAGCGCATACCGCCACTGGTGGTGCGAGGCCCGTGGAGCAGGGCGACCCAGTGGTCGATGCTTGTTACCTCCACATCCACCTCGTCGGCCAGCACCTCCCTTGCCAGACAGCGGAAATCCACTGCCCCCCGGGAGTCAGGATCCAGATGCACGATCGCCGTGCCACTGCCCGCGGCTTCCTTGAAGCGGACCGTGTGGTGGATGATGGTGTCCATCAGTTCGGCATCGTAGAGTTCCTCCAGCTCCGCCATGATTGTGCGTACGAACCGGGGCCGGGTATCGAAATCCGCCATGAGGATATGGGGCACCACGTCGTGGCCCTTGCGCTCACGGATCAGGGACAGGGTCTCGCGCATCTTGCGCACCGCCTGCAGACTGTAGTAACTGGGATCCACCGGGATGATCACCTCGCCCGCGGCGAGCAGGGCATTGAAGGTCAGCAGGCTCACTGCCGGTGGGCAGTCGATCAGCACGTAATCATAGGGCATGGCGCTGCGGCGCAGGTTGGCGCGTAGCACGTTCTCCTTTTCATCCGCGCGGGACAGGACCTGTTCCACGGCGGACAATTCGATGCCCGCGGGAACCAGGTGCAGACGCGGACCGACCTCGAGAAAGGCATCCTCCACCAGGATGTCGGAGGTCAGGTAGAGATCGTAGGTGCTGAGGCTGAAATCGCGTTCGCGGTAACCGCAGGCCAGGGTGGCATGGCCCTGGGGATCATTATCGATCAGCAGGACCCGCTTATCGGCCAGGGCCAGGGCCGCTGCAAGGTTGGTGGCCGTAGTGGTCTTGCCACAACCGCCCTTCTGGTTGGCCAGGGCGATAATCCTCATATCGAATCCTTTCGACGATCGCGTAGGCAACCGATTCCTCGGACCATCCTGGTCCGTCCTCGGGCATCTATGTCGAAAGGTGGCCGCGCCGGCGGCGGACCCCTGTTGGCCGGATGGTAGCGTAGAGCACCGGACTGTCAATGTAAAATAAGGTTTTCCTTAGCGCCCTATCCCAGCCGCCACCAGGTGACGACGAACAGTGTGCCTGCCACGAGCCCGCCCGCCACTTCGGTCCAGGTGTGGCCCACCAGTTCACGCAACCGCTTGCGATCCACAGTCTCCCCATGGACCAGGCGGTCCATGAGTTCGTTGAGGACGGCGGCCTGGTGCCCCATCTCCTGGCGCAGCCCGGTGGCCTCGGATATTACATAGGCGCCGAACACGAGTACCAGACTCGATACCGGGGCCTGCCAGCCCTCGCGGGCCACCACGTCCAGGGCCAAAGCCGTGACCGTCGCCGTGTGGGAACTGGGCATGCCCCCATTGGCCCAAGCCAGTTCAGGACGCCAACGCCGGTGGAGTACCAGTTCCATCAGGACCTTCAGGACCTGGGCGGCGGCGCCAGCGAGCAGGGCGATGATGCCTGAATTGACCAATCTCACTCCGGTCGGTGTGGAACCGCTGTGGGCCGCGACCGCACTACTTTAAGCAGGTTTGTCACGGGGCTCAACGGGGAACTTGAGAATCCGGTCGAATTGCACCATCTTAAGGGACTGTTTTGGCGACGTACCATGCCCATCGCGCCCCGGGAGATCTCCCCGGCCCGCCCGATGGCGCCACCCCGAGGGGATACCCGAGATGTTCAAGCTCCTGCGCTCAAAGGCCAAGATTTTCTACTGGGTGATCGCGGCCACCTTCATCCTGTTCCTGTTCCTGGGTGGAATGACGGGCCGCGGCTGCCAGGCACCCGGCACGCGCCAGCTCCAAGCCGGCATTATTGCCACGGTGAACGGGATAGACATCTCGTCCCAGCAGTACGACTACACCGTGCGCCAGCAGACGGCCATGCTCCGTCAACAGAGCGGCGGCAACGAATTGACGTCCAACCAGTACGCCATGGCCCGGCAGCGCGCCTGGGACGGCCTGGTGCGCACGGCCATTGCTGAGCATGCCATCAAGAAGCGGGACATCGGCGCCACCGACGCCGAGATCCTGGACGTCTTCCAGAACGACCCGCCCCAGGAAATCCTGGCTGGATACCGCAATGAAGAGGGCCAGGTGGATATCCAGCGCTATTTCGCGGACCTCCAGAATCCCGAGAGCGACTGGACCCGGGCAGAACAATTCGTCCGCGAAAGCGTCATCCCCCAGCGCAAGCTCTACCAGGAGATCACCGCCGACGCGGCCGTGGGTGACGAACAAGTGCGGGAGGAATACCTGCGCCAGACCGGAAGGGCCGTGGCCGAGTACATGGGCGTGGTCTACTCCGGACAGACGGATGTTCCCGAGCCGACGGCTGACGAGGTCCAGGCCTGGTACGAAGCTCACCCCGACGACTACCAGCAGGAGGAGCGCTATACCTGCCAGGTGGTCCGCTTCGCCAAGGAAGCCGCCGAAGCCGACTGGTCCGAGATCGAAGAGTTCATGGCGGAGGTCCGCGCGGAGATCATTGCCGGCGACAAGGATTTTGCCATGGCAGCAGGTGAGTACAGCGACGACTCCAGTGCGAGCAACGGCGGTGACCTCGGCGTCTTCGACCGCAACCGCATGGTGGCGCCGTTCACCGAAGTGGCCTTCTCCCTCCCCGTGGGCGAGATCAGCCAACCTGTGCGTACACCGTTCGGTTACCACCTGATCGAGGTGCTGGAGCGGGATGCCGACACCACCACCGGTGAGATCTACCAGGTCCGCGCCCGCCATATCCTGCTGCGGGTCACTCCCGGCCCCGAGACCATCGACCTGCTTCGTGATGCCGCCGGGGATTTCCGGGATCGCGTGGACGGAACGACCTTCGTGATGACAGCCGAGGCCGAGGCCCACGATCTGGTGAGTCCCGACCCGTTCCCTGCCGGCCGCGATATTCCGACCCTGCGCCAGACCCTGTCCGGCGCCGATTGGGTCCGCCTCGCCCAACACGGTGAGGTCAGCCCCGTCTTCGAGAACGACGACTTCATGTATGTGGTGCTTGCCGGCGAGCCGCTACCGGGCGGTGATGCGCCCCTGGAAACGGTCCGGGGTCAGGTAACGCTGGCCGTGCGCCAGCAGAAGAACCTGGCAACGGCCCGTGCCAAGCTGGGCCCTGCCGTGGGTGAAGTGCAGATGGGAACCACCATGGCCGAGGCTGCCACGGCCCATGATCTGGTCCATGCGCTATCGGACACCTTCACCGTCAACAGCAATGTCCAGAATGTGGGCTACGGCACGGAATTCAATCGTCTCGCCATGGAAGGCACCGTGGGCCAGCTGATCCCCGAGGTGGAAACGCTGCGCGGGCTCTTCGCCCTGACACCGCGCTGGATCGCGGAAGTGGACGAGGACGACTACCTGCTGCGCAAGGAGGGGCTGCGGGCCGCCCTGTTGAACCGCGAGCAGGCCGAGGTCTTCGAGGAATGGATGTCCGCCCAGGTGGAGTCGGCTGATATCCTCGACCTCCGGGGACGCATGGGGGCTGGCGGCTACTGATCCGCCCCTGGTCTTGAAGTGCGGGCCCGCTCCCCCGGGGGGCGGGCCCGTTCCATTTAGGCGTGTATCGTGTTTACGCCCTGGAATCAGTCTTCGCCAAAAGGATTGCGCGGCTTGCGCCCCCGGATATCCTGCAGGTCCTCGTCCATCCGGCGGTGCTTGTCGTCACGGAGCGCGTCCTGCGCGCCCGATTCGAAGAGCTGCGACATGCGTTCGCTCTCGGCGCGCTTCTTTTCGTCGAAGGCCTTCAGGTCTTCGCTGATGGCGGGCCCCTCGGCCTCGGCCAGTTGGACCACCAGACTCTCGTCGCGAACCTCGGCATGGGTCTCGAAGGCGCTCGTCACCAGGGCCGCGATGCCCAGATCCGCCAAGATGGTCAACCGGATGCGTACCTGGCTGTCCGCCATGTCCAATAAATCAGCCAACTCCTCGGGTGTCGGTCCGCGTTCCAGACGATGGGTCAGGACACGGATTCCCGCCAGGAGCAGCCTGGCTTCATCCTGGGTCATCCGGGACAAGGCATTTCCTTCCGCTGTGGGTCGGTGCCCGCCACCCGCCTGCGCAGACGGGCCACACGGCGATCATCTCCCGCCAGCAGGGCATGCGCAAGTGCCGTCTCCGGCTCCCCCAGCCGGTGCTCGCAGAGTATGGCCATCTCCCGGTGCAGCCATGATTCGTCCAGTCCACCGCCAAGGGCGGCCTCCACCACTTCCCGCGCTCGTCCGTGATCTCCATTCCGCTTGAGCAGACGCAGGGCATCGGCGACCAGACGGGGATTTTCCGGTTCGTCCGTGACAGCCATGGCCTGACGCAACCAGGCCGCCGCCCCGGTCATATCACCGCGCTGTTCGCTGATCCGCCCCCGTGACCAGGCGTCGCGCCAATCGGTGTAATCGGTAGCCGCTCCATCCTGCAGTTCCCCGGCGATCCGGCAGACCTCCAGCAGGATCCTCGCCATGCCGGCCATGTCGCGCCGGTTGTGGCGCAGTACCCCCTCCAGCCGGCTGTGGCCATCACCGGCCAGGTACGCGAACCAGACCGCGGGTATCTCCGCTCCCGGCACCTCGTTGGACGTGCGTTGCCCGGCACCAAGATGCAATTCCACGGTCTGCTGCCGGCAGTCCGCCAGGCGCCGCGACCACAGGCGACGAGCGGGTACCACCAGGTCCCAGCCCAGATGGTCCGCCAGGGGATCAACACGACGATTGAGAAGCGCGCGGGTGCGCAGCAGGGGCAAGTCGAAGCTGGCGCCGTTGTAGGTAGCGACGATGGGACGTCCGGCGGCACGTTCCGCCACTCCTGCCAGCAATGCGGACTCGTGACCGGGGCCGGGCAACATCAGCTGCTCCACCACCAGTTCGTTGTCTTCCCACCACGCCATTCCCACCAGGAACGGCAGGGTGCCCGTACCTCCCACGAGCCCCGTGGTCTCGGTATCGAGAAAAAGCAGATCCCCCGGCTCGGCGGCAGGTCCCGGGTCGCGGGCGAAGAAGCCCTGCAGGGACGGGAGTGTACGCGGCGGCGGCAGGTGCAGCCGCTGCCGACGCACCCACACGCTCCCGGCATCAGTCGTCCTGGTCTCGAGAGACAGACTGCGACGGACAGCCTCGGTATCCACCGGCGCCGGTGGGGCCGTACCGCCCGACAGGCGGTCCAGGTTCGCCAGGCGCCGCCGCAGGTCCACCCTAGGCCCCGGCTGCGGCCTGCCGCAGTTGTTGCAGCAGCATCCGGGCGCCGTCACGGGCCGTGCCCCCGGATTCCACGGCGGCTCCCACGCAGGCCGGGCAGCCGCCACGGCAGGCGCAGCCCGTGGCGTGGTCGGCAGCCGCCACCGAGATCTCCTCGAACTGGTCGAAGATGCGGCGGGCGAACCCCACGCCCCCCGGACACGAGTCGTACAGATAGAGCGTCGCGTTTCCCGTGAAGGGCGAACGCACCATGGCCTTGGTGTGCAGGTCAGCCGGATCCGCCATGACGAATACCGGGGCCACGCGTCCCAGCAGGTGGGCCAGCCCGGCCAGGGCCTCGCCCGGATCGAATCCGGCCCGGGCCAGTTGTGCGGTCACCTCGTCGGGGATCTCCCACCAGCAGGCCGTGGTGTGCATTTCCATTTCGGGCAGATGGACCCGGTCACTGCCGATGTTCTCGTGGGTACCCAGTTTGATCTTCTTGAACACCGTGACCTTGCTGATCAGGCCCACCTCCCCAACCGAGAGGGTGCCACAGCCCAGAGGCCGCTCCTCATCCGCCGTCAGGGTCTTCAACTCGCTCTTGCGCTGGGCATCGGTGTAGTGGTCCACCTGCACGGGCTGGACGTGGGCCTCGCGCCGCTCCCAGTCCAGCTTGTCCACGTGGTGCTGCTGGGCGCCGTGGATATAGATGGCCTTGTCGTGCAGCATCTCCTGGGCACTGAACAGGTCCATCTCGCCGATGATCCGCCCGCCGGGGCGCGACTGGTCAATGATCACCACGTTGTCCGGTGCGGCACTGCGCAGGCTGACCTCTTCGGCCGGGTAGGTGTCAGTCATCCAGTGATAGCGTCCCTCGCCACGGTGCAATACGCGCTGATCGGCCAGATAGTCGAGGATCTCCGTGACCCGCTGGTCCCCGAAACGCTCGTCCTGGTCGAACGGCAACTCGAAGGCGGCACATTTGAGGTGGCTCATGAGAATGACCAGGTTGTCCGGATCCAGGGAGGCGTGCTCGGGACTGCGATCGAAAAAGAACTCGGGATGCTGCACCACATACTGGTCGGTGGGATTACTCGAAGCCACCATCACCACGGCGCTCAGGTTCTGGCGTCGGCCGGCCCGACCAGCCTGTTGCCAGGTACTGGCCACCGTCCCGGCGTATCCCGCCATGATGCACACGTCCAGGCGACCGATATCGATGCCCAGTTCGAGGGCGTTGGTGGAAACGACGGTGCCCACGCTGCCGTCCCGCAGCCCCTGCTCGATGGCTCGTCGTTCGCCCGGCAGGTAACCGCCCCGGTAACCGCGCACCTCGCCCGACTTGATCCCCACCCGACGGCCCGCCTGCTCCAGATAAGTCAGCAGGAGTTCGACCCGCATCCGGCTGCGGGCGAAGACTATCATCTGCACGTTGCCGGTGATGAAGCGCTCGGCGATACGGCGGGTGGTCTTGATCACCGACTGGCGGATACCCAACTCGGCGTTGACCACCGGCGGGTTGTAGAAGATGAAATGCTTCTCGCCGCGGGGCGCACCGTTGTCCGGTACCGATTCCACCTCGCGTCCCACCAGGCGAGTGGCCAACTCCCGCGGGTTGGCGATGGTGGCCGAACAGCAGATGAACTGGGGATCGGCCCCATAGAATGCCGCGATACGACGCAGGCGGCGCAGGACATTGGCCACATGGCTGCCGAAGACTCCCCGGTACTGGTGTACCTCGTCGACCACCACATAACGCAGGTTCTCGAAGAGCTTCACCCAGAGGGTGTGATGGGGCAGGATACCCTGATGCAGCATGTCCGGGTTGGTGACGACAATGTGCCCGCTGCTGCGGATGGCCCGCCGTGCCGTCTCGGGCGTATCGCCGTCAAAGGTGAAGGTGCGGATGTCCACGCCCAGGTCGGTGACCAGTTCGTGCACCTCCAGCATCTGGTCCTGGGCCAGGGCCTTGGTGGGAAACAGGTAGAGGGCACGGGCCTGGGGTTCACGCAGCACACGATCCAGAACGGGCAGGTTGTAGCACAGGGTCTTGCCGCTGGCCGTGGGCGTCGGTACCACCACCGAAGCACCCTCACCCACCAGGCGTACGGCCTCGGCCTGGTGGCTGTACAATCGGTCGATACCGCGGGCGCGCAGGACATCGGCCAGACGTGGGTCCAGGTTGGCGGGAAAGTCGGCGTAACGGCCGGGCTCCGGAGGTATAACTTCCCAGCGGGTCACGTGCCGCCGGAAACTTTCGTCGCCCTTGAGGGAATCCAGAAGCTGGGCCAAATTCACGTGGGGTTCCCTCCCGCGGGCGGCACTGTCACTTGTCGTTGTCGTCTGCTGGCGGATCCACCTTTGCTTCCCGGGCCACATCGTCCAGTTCACGCTTCACGTCATCGGTAGCCTTGTTGGTGGCCGACTTGAACTTGCGGATCGACTTGCCCATGGCCTCGGCGATCTCCGGCAGACGTTTGGGACCGAACAGAAGCAGAACCAGGGCCAGAATCAGCAGCAGTTCCCAGCCGCCGGTCACACCCGGGATGATGGCAAAGGGGTTGGTCATGACATGAACCTCCGTTGGCCGGCTAGCGGTACCACCTGAGCAGTTGCGAGGCTATGAAGACCCCGATCACGCTCATGAGGTTGAAGTGGATCTGGAAGCCGAAGGTCAGGTCCAGGATGACCAGATTCCAGTGGGTGACCTCGGGACCAAAGGACACATAGCGCACGAACAGCTGCTCGGCCACACTGCCCTCACTGAGGAACAGTCCGATGACCTCGCTGAAAATGGCGCCGATCAGCACGCCGAGCATTAGACTGAGAATTACGGTGCCCAGTGACTTGCGCATCGCTTCACACTTTCGGACAGGTTTCGCCGCGGCGATCTTTTGCCGCCGGGCCTTCCATAATAGCCCCGCCTGCGCGGTTGAACCACCTCAATCTACCGCCGCCGTGCCACGCAGTGCCTGCTGAACCCGTTCCCAGTCCCGACCCAGGACCAGGACCGCATCCTCGTTGGTCCTGCCGTCCCATTCCCGGACAACGGGCACGTCCCCGAGTCGCTTGGCGAGGGCTGCCGCGCGCCGGGCCGGTAGCCGGCGATTCACCAGCAGGCTCTCGCTCCAATCGCCGGCCGGAGCGTTGGCAACCGCCTCGGTCACACAACCAGCCGGTGCCAGCAGGAGGGCAAACCGTCTGGCCAGTCCCCCCACGTCGGTGCCGTTCAGAACCAGCAGGTGGATCGACCCTCCGGTCGCGTTTTCCACATCCCGCGGCGGCTCCCCGGCAGCCGAGCCCTCGTCACCAACCCCGTGCCAGCCCACCCACAGCGACAGGGCGCAGAGGGCAGCAACCAGCGCCAGCCACAGGTTCACCCGCCCCTTTTTCATTGCCGGCGACCACCCATCAACCCCGCCACCGCCGGCTGCAGCCGTTCCCAGGCCTGGTCCAGGGTCTGGGGCATTACCCTCGTTTCGCCGACGGTACTCATGAAATTCGTATCCCCGGTCCAGCGCGGCAGCATGTGCAGATGCAGATGCCCGGGAATGCCGGCACCGGCGCTGGCGCCACCGTTGTAGCCGGCATTGATGCCGTCGGGCGCGAAGGTCTGGCGCAGGGCCTCTTCCATGACCTGCAACAGTCCGGGCATCTCGGCCAGTTCGGCGGTGGTGAGATCGACCAGCGCCGCCTGGTGCCGATTCAGTACCAGCAGCATATGGCCGCTGTTGTAGGGGTAGAGATTCAGCATGATGTACCAGTGTTCGCCCCGGTGCAGCACGTAGTGCTCGCGCTCATCGCAGGCCACGCGATTGCAGAACACGCAGCCTTCCTCGGTCTTGTCGCCGGTCACGTATTCGTACCTCCAGGGTGTGCACAGACGCTCCACGTCAATCACCGCGGGCAGTGTAAAGGGCCTCGGCCGCCGCCAGTTCGTCCACGGTGTTGCTACCCACCACCTCGTCGGGATCCATGGTCACCACCGCAGCCACTCCATGGTCCCGCTCCACCAGCCAGGCCACCGTGTCGGTCAGGTAGTATTCACCCTGGTCGTTGTCGGCGGTCAAGCCTCCCAGCGCCTCGATCAGCAGGTCGGTACGGAAACAGAAAACACCGGTGTTGTATTCACCGATGGCTTTCTGCTGGGGCGTGGCGTCCCGCGCTTCGACGATGCCCGTGACCCGACCATCCGGGTCCTTGATGATACGCCCATAGGCCCCGGCATCATCCACCACACAGGTCAGTACACTGGCTGCCGTGCCTGCCGCCACGGTGTCGTCCACCAGGCGACCCAGGGTGGCGGGCCTCAGCAGTGGTACGTCTCCGGCCAGAATCACCGTATGACCGCCCCCGCGCAGGGTCGGCATCGCCACCTGCACGGCATGACCCGTGCCCAGTTGGGGCTCCTGCAGGACGAAATCCAGGCCAGGTCGGCCACAGGTCTCTTCCACCCGGGCGGCCTGGTGTCCCACCACCACCACCGTGTGGCTGATGCCCACGGACTGCACCGTATCGAGAACGTGGTCCAGCAGGGTCCGACCCGCCATGGCGTGCAGGACCTTGGGCCGGTCCGACTTCATGCGCGTACCCTTGCCGGCGGCCAGGACAACCGCTTCCACGTTGTTGCGATTCTCAAGCATGGTCTCTCCCTGTATCGAGCAAATTGTTCGTGCCAAGCAGTCCGGTTTCAGCCACCGCCGTCGGGCTGATATCCAGCACCAGGTTGTCTATAAGGCGGGCAGGACCAACCTGCGCCGCCACTGCCAGCAAGGTACGCCCGTCCAGCCGTTGCTGCTTGTGCCAGGTATCAAGATGGCGCACCTCGGCGTAGTCCAGCGAGTCGGCTGTCGCCAGCCCCGACGCCAGCAGGGCCGCGATCCGGCCCCCGTCCCGCTCTCCCGCCTCCAGGGCCGCCCGCGCTTCCTGCAGGCTTCGCCACAGGCAGACCGCCCGTTCGCGCTCCGTCGGATCCAGGTAGGCGTTGCGGGAAGACATGGCCAGGCCATCGCCCTCCCGCATGGTGGGAGCGTCCACCAACCGCACGGGCAAACCCAGATCCCGCACCATTTCGTCGATGACCAGACATTGCTGGGCATCCTTGCGGCCGAACACCGCCACGTCCGGACGCACCAGGCCGAACAGTCGGGCCACCACCGTCAGGACCCCGGCGAAATGGTCGGGGCGCCGGTTACCGCACAAGCCGTGGGCATAGCGTCCCGGTTGGATCGTGACTCCCTCACCACTGCCGTAGACATCCGTGGTACCGGGCGTGAAAACCGCCGCCGGCGCCAGGGGTGCCAGCAATTCAAGATCCCGGTCCAGCACCCGGGGATAGGCATCGTAGTCCTCGCCGGGCCCGAACTGGGTCGGATTGACGAAGATCGAAACCACCACCGGACCCAACCGGGACGCCTGCTCCACCAGACTCAGATGCCCGGCGTGCAGGGCTCCCATGGTGGGAACGAATACCAGGGGACCTCCCCGCAGGGCGTCCAGTCCCCCCAGGTCCTGCCGCGTACGCAGCACCTTCACCCGTTGCCGCCGTTCTCCACGTCGCCCAGGTAACCGGTGGCCGATGATTCGTTGCTCCCTGCAGCCCGCGACTCGGCGTCGTAGGTGTGCTCGGGGCCGGGGAAGACACCGCCCCGTACCTCGGCCACGTAACTGGCCATGGCCGCCGTCGCTTCCTTGCCGAGTTCGGCGTAGCGCTTGACGAAGCGGGGCGACAAGCCCTCGAACAGGCCCAGCAGATCATGGAATACCAGGACCTGTCCGTCGCAGCCGGCGCCGGCGCCGATACCCACCGTAGGCACGGTCACCGCCCGGGATATCTCCGTGGCCAATGGTGCGGGCACACATTCGAGTACCAGGGAGAAGCAGCCGGCATCGGCCAGGAACGCCGCCTCGTCCCTGAGATGTTGTGCCTCCTTGGCCCCCCGTCCCTGGACCTTGTATCCGCCCAGCCGGTGTACGGATTGGGGAGTCAATCCGATGTGGCCCATGACCGGGATCTCGGCAGCCAGCAGCGCCGCGATATGGGCCGACCGCACCCGACCGCCCTCGATTTTCACCGCTTGCACGCCGGCCTCCTTGACCAGGCGCAGGGCTGCCTCGACGGTGGCATGGGGGTCGAGATGGAAACTACCATAGGGCAGGTCCGCGATAACCGGCACCTCAGGGCGGGCTCGAACCACGGCAGCGGCGTGGTGCAGCATATCCTGCAGGGTCACCGGCAGGGTGTTCTCGTGTCCGAGAACGACCATGCCCAGGGAATCACCCACCAGGATGGCATCCACACCGCCGGCTGCGGCGATCCTGGCACTGGTCAGGTCATAGGCCGTTACCACGACCAGCTTCTCACCCCGGCGTTTGCGCCGCGCAAAAACGTCCAGGGACGTTCCGGTTCCCTTGCTCGCCATGGTATCCACCTTTCGAAGCGGCACAGCTTCGCTCTCAACCCGAGTCGGGGGCGAAGTAGCGCGTACCGGCGAACGATCCCGTCAACTGCTCGAAGAGCAGGTCGAAATCTCCCGGCACGTTGACGAAGTCCAGATTGTCAGTGTTGACCACCAGCAGCGGTGAATCCTTGTAGTGATGGAAATAGTAGCTGTAGGCGCCGCTCAGCGCCTCCAGATAGGCCGGATCCAGGTCGCGCTCGTAGCTGCGCCCCCGCCACTGGATGCGTTGCTGCAACATCTCGGTGCGGGCCTGCAGGTAGATCACCAGGTCCGGTGGACGTATCCGCTGTTCGAGTATGGCCGCCAGCTGGTTGTAGAGCACCAGTTCGTCGTCGCCCAGGTTCAGATTGGCGAAGATCCTGTCCTTGGCGAACAGATAATCCGAAATCAGGGTGGAAGCGAACAGGTCGTTCTGGTGCAGATTCTGCTGCTGCCGATACCGGCTCAACAGGAAAAACATCTGGGTCTGGAAAGCGTTGGCCGCCCGGTCCTCGTAGAACCGGGCCAGGAAGGGATTCTCCTCCACCACCTCCAGGTTCAGGCTGCCGCTGATACGGGTGGCGAGCAACTTGGCCAAGCTTGTCTTGCCCACACCGATAACACCTTCAACGACGATGTATGGCCACGGAACCACGCTCACCCACCTCCCTGGCGGCGCCTCGCAACGCCCAGCTCAAATCTTGCCGCAGGCGCAGCCACGCCCCGGGTTTGCGCCTTATCTTCGCATATGCGGCAGACACTGTCTCCCCTGAATCCGGCAGGCGCAGATCACCGGCGATTTCAGCCAGGGGGCCCAGCACGAACGCCCGCTCGCCCAGACGCGGGTGGGGCAGCAACGGCTCGCAGTCCGTCTGCACGGTCCCGGCGTGGAGCAGCACATCCAGATCCAGCGTTCGCGGCTGCAGATGACTGTCCGGCAGACGCCCCGCTTCCGCCTCGAGGCCCTTGCAGATCGACAGCAGCACCGCGGGAGTCAGGTCCGTCTCGAGGCGAACCGCCGCATTGAGATAGGGATCCTGGTTGCCGGCCCCCACGTACTCGCTTTCCCAGATGCCGCTGATCAGGTCCGGGCGCAACCGCGGGTGAGCCTCCAACGCAGCCAGCCCGGCCTTGAGGTGATCCAGGCGTGAACCGAGATTGGACCCCAGTCCCAGATAAACCTGCACCGGCTTGCAGTCGCTCATGACGAGAACCCGTCGCCCGTCAGCCAGGCCCGGTCCCGCGTGATGGAAACCGCCGCCTCGCCCCGGAAACCGGCAATGGGTGGCGCTGGCTTGCGCACCGTGACTGTTACCCGAGCGGCAGCGAAACCGGACAGGAGATCCCGGCAGATGCGTCCGGCCACTGTCTCGATGAGTCGGCAAGGTTCGCCAACGGCCACCGCTGCCACATGCTCGTGTACCGCGGCATAATCCAGGGCCGTCTCCAGATCGTCGCTCTTGAGGGCGACTTCGCAATCGGTCCACAGGTCCACGTCGATGACGAAGCGTTGGCCCAGTTCCCGTTCCGCCGCGTGCACCCCATGGTGGGCATGGACCTCGATACCGTGCAGGCTTACCCGGTCCATCACCGCCACTCCCTGAGCCGCTGCGCCGCCGTCTCGATATCAGTGTCCGCAGCCGTCAGGCTGATGCGGAACCAGCCCTCGCCGCCGGGCCCGAATCCCGTGCCCGGGGTAATGACCAGATCCTGCTCGGCCAGGGCCCGCGCACAGAACGCCGCTGCGGTCTCGCCCGCCGGCACCCTGGCCCAGACATAGAAGGTGGCCGTGGCGGCAAACACCTCGAAACCGCCGGCTGCAAGGGCATCCACGATCACCCGGCGTCGGGCCGCGTAGGGAGCCATGACCTCAGCCCTGAGCTCCTCGAACCGTTGACCGAGCGCGTGTTGGGCCACCTTCTGGATCGGCGTGAAGACTCCGCTGTCCATGCTCTCCTTGACCCTGGCCAGATCCCCCACCACGTCGGCGTTCCCCACGGCGAAGGCGATACGCCAACCCGTCATGTTGAAGAGTTTGGAAAGGCTGTGCAGTTCCAGGACCCGGCTCTCGCGGTGGTCCACCGCCGCCAGCAGGCTGGCGGGCCGGCTGCCGTCAAGGGAGACCTCGAGATAGGCACCGTCATTGACCAGGACGTAGTCGCCCTCCCGGGCGGCGTCCGCCAGTTCCCGCCACAGACCGGGGTCGGCGGTGGCTCCGGTGGGATTGTGGGGATGGTTGGCGAAAGCCAGGCGGGTGCGTTTGTCGGCCAGGCGGTTCCAGTCGGCGGGGTCTGGTCGAAAACCGTTGGCCACCCGCAGGGAATACTCCCGGGGCTCGCCCCCTGCGAGCAGCGTGGCCTGTCCGTATACCGGGTAACCGGTGTCCGGGACCAGGACATTGTCGCCTTCCTGTACGCAGGTCAGTGGCAAATGGCCCAGCCCCTCCTTGCTGCCGATGAGCACGAGAATTTCGCTGTCCGGGTCGGCCTGGACGCCGTAACGGCGTTCGAGCCACTGCGCCACCGTGGACCTCAAGCCCCGGTCGCCGCGCTGGGCGGGATAGCTATGCCCCGCCGGATCGGCAACCTCCCGGGCCATGACCTCCACCAGTTCCGGCGGCGTCGGCCGGTCAGGATCACCCACACCCAGATCCACCACGGGCCGTCCCTCGGCGCGGGCCGCCGCCTTGGCGCGGTCGATGGCGGAAAACAGATACGGCGGCAGACGATCGAGGCGACTCACGTGGTCACTCCCGGCAACGGTTCAGGGATCCTGCGTTCTCGAGCAGAACTAAAAAAACCCGCGGACCAGGAAGGTCCGCGGGGTCAATATGGCACAAAGCTGTCGGATCATCCACTCTGGCGCGACTTCTTGCGTTGGGCCGCTTCCTGGGCCATCAGACCGTCCATGCGTTCAACGTAGGCCCTCGCCGGCGGGGCGTACTTTTCGTGGCCGCTGGCGACACACTCGGCGAACTTGGCCTTGGCTTCCTCGTACTGGCCGGTCTGCTCCAGAGCCCGACCCCAGGAAAACAGAATGGGCGCCACTGCCAGCCGACCCTTGGCCTGGTGCTTGGCATAGGCGGCAGCAGCCTCGTCTCGCGCGGCGGTAGCCTGGCCGGACTCGACCATGACCTGCAGCATGGTGCCGATTTCCTCGGTAATATCCGGCTTCAAGGCCAGATAACGCCGATACGTCGCCACGCTGGCTGTTTCCTGGCCCGCCGCATCCTGGGCCCGGGCCATGGTGAGCAGGGCGTTCGGCTGATCAGGATTCCTGTCCAGCATCTGCTGCAACAGGTTGATGGCACCGGCGTAGTCTTGGGCCGTCATCTTCTGCTTCACCATGTCATATGTGGTGGATCCGCCAGCGGCGCCGCCGTACTGGACCGCCAGGTCGTCGTAGTATTCGGCCTTGGAATTGTTGCCCGCCTTGCGCTGCTGTTTGGCCGCGGCGTTGGAGGACTTGGCCAACTGTTTCAGGGAGTGCTCACGGATCTGGGGGCAGGCTTCCAGGGAGGCCTCCAGCACGTCCACCGATTGGGTGTAGTAACCGGCGGCGAAATGCATGACGCCCAGGTTGAAGAGTACTCCGCAATCCTCGGGAGCCAACATCTCGGCTTTCATGTATTCGCCGCGAGCTTCCTTGTACTTCTTCTGCTTGGCATACGCCTTGGCCAGGTTGGCAAAATCCCCTGCCTCAACCTTGTCACCGCGTATCCTTACCACACGGTCATAATACAGCGCCGACTGGGCGTAGTCGCCCTTGCCGTAGAACGCTTTGCCGAGGCCGCGATTGGTCTCCACGTGTTCAGGGCAGACATTGGCGATGGACTGCAGGCGGGAAATGGCCTGGTCCCACTGCTGGGAATCGAGGAACTGTGCCGCGGACAGATAGGCCCGACTGGCCTCCTGCATCTGACCCGGTGCGCATTCGGCCAGGGCCGCGCCGGCAGTCAGTGCCAGTACCGACAAGACCACACATGAGGACAGTAATCTCTTGATATTCAAGCTCGTCGGGAGCACGCGGTTACCTCCGTCTGCCATTGTGGAAGCATGAGACAAAGAAAGCCCCCGGAGGTGCCGGGGTCCGCGGATCATGATAGGATAGCGGTCCCGGGTTGTCAATTTTGCGGTCCGTGAGCCGGTGTCAACGATTGTCAACATCCAGTATCGCGTCTGGTTCCCCCGGCTCATCATCGTCGCGGCTGACGGCGCGCAGAGACGGCTCATCCCCTGCCAGGCTGCCAAAGACCACGATGGGCACGCGAGGGTCGGCCATGGCCCGGCCGACGAAATCAAAGAGCCCCACGCTGTCCGGTTGCAGGTCCAGGCCGGTGAGGGCCAGCACCGCCGGCACGCCCGGGGGTATCTGGTCCAGGTATCCACCAGGCCCGGAGAGCAGTTCGAGGCAATGTTCCCATTCCCAGGTGGACCAGGTGGCCAGCTCATTGCCGGCGAGGATACCACCCTTGAAACCGGCCACCACTTCGCCGGCTGGTGAGCCTACGGCCCCCAGGCCCATGACCACCACCGCCAGGGACGTCCGGTCCGGCCAGCGGGGAACCGCGGCGTCCGGCATCCGCAGGGGCAGGCCGTCCGACGTATCGATCTCCACGAGAACCACATGATCGGGCAACATGCCGCCCAACAGGTCCACATCTTCCGGCGTCAGGGCACCGTCCGCCGACCCGATGCGCAACAGCGCCGAATCCCCGACGGCCTGCGGCGGGCCTTCGACCTGCAGTTCCCCCTGGTCCACCACCGGGCCCCGACCGGGAGGATCACCCGGCACGGTAGCGGTAGTCACACAGGGGATCTCCAACGAGGCATAAACGTCGGTGCAGAATTCCAGCAGAGTGGTCTTGCCGCCACCGCCCATGAAAGCCACTACGTGGCCGCCGTCGCGAGGCAGAAAATCATGCCATGGTTCGAAGAACCGGAAGTTCAAGATTGGTCCTTCCCGGCGGACGTTCGGGGAACCGCCGCCGCCTCCAGTATCCGGTCAATCATGTGATCCCGTGAATAGTCCTCCACCCGCAGCCGTGCCGCGCGGCCCATGCGAGCGACCAGGTCGTCGTCCTGCAGACGCACCAGGGCTGTGGCCAGGGCGGCCCCGTCACCCGGCGGCACCATGATGTGCGTTACCCCGTCACGCCCGACGTTCCGCACCCCCGTGGGCAGGTCACTGGCCACCACCGGCAAGGCGGCAGCCATGGCTTCGAGCTGGACCAGACCGAAGGTTTCGCTGGCGTCGATACTAGGCAGCACCAGGGCCCTGGCCCGGGACATGAGGTCCGCCAGTTCCACGTCGTCCAGCTCACCGCACAGCCGGACCCGATCGCCCAGGTCACGGTCCCTGATCGAGGCGGAGAGGTCGGTCCCCAGCGGACCGCTTCCCACCAGGTCGAGATGAATCCCAGGCGCCGTCGCCACCGCTTCCAGCAACACATCGAGTCCCTTGTAGGGCACCAGTCGACCCACGAATACGAAGGGGCCGTCGCGCCGCGGCTCGCGGATCTGCCAGGGCCGCGGGTCGATACCGAAGGGTACCACTTCGACCCGGGACCGCCAGGGTATCAGTTCCCTCGAGCCCGCCGCCAGCGCTGCCGACGATACCCACACGGTACCCGCCTGGGCCAGGCAACGCGCCTGCAGCCAGCGGGCGGGAGCGGCGTCCACTCTCTGCCTGGTAATGTCGGCGTGATGCCACACCGCCAGTCGGGTCGCCGGGACGCCGCCCACGGCCGTGGCCAGCAACCAGGCCCCGGCCGCCAGGGGATTGGGCAAATGCAGGATGACCAGATCCGGTCCGCGGCCGACCAGTTCACGGCGGAGCAATCCCACCAGGGTCGGTGTCACCGGTTGGGAACGGATAGTGCCGGCGGTCAGCGCCCGGACGACCCTGACACCTTTTTGCATCCGGCCGCAGTCCGTGTCGCTGCCGGCCACCAGCACCGTCACCCGGCAGCCACGCTCCACCAGCCCTTCCGCCTGTTGCCGCAGTACGGTTTCCATGCCACCACGATGAGGGTGGTAGTACTTGCCCAGATGGAGGATCTTCAGGGAATGCAAGGTGTTCATGGGCGGAAGTGTAGGCCACCCGGCTGTTGCCGTCAAAGGCCCGGGACGACAGTTCTCCACACCCGTTGCCTCTTCATGTGAATCCGTAGTATCATAACTGCAGCGGTCGACCCGGCTTGCCGTGACCGGGCTCCGGACCGTTACAGGACGGAAGGGGTTCTGCCATGTCCCACCTCGTCACCGAACGACTGATCCAACGTCAGCTCAACCACTGGAATAGTTTGCGCGCCGTTCTGCGGCGGGACAAACTGCAGTCGGAGCCCACGCGGGGACCGGTGATCACCGTATCGCGCCTGGCCGGCAGCGGCGGCCGCCGCCTCGCCCGCCAACTGGCTGAGCGGCTGGATCTGGAATTGCACGACCAGTCCCTGGTGGACCGCATCGCGCGGGACAGCGACCTGGAAAGGGCGGTGGTGGCCCAGCTGGACGAGAAGACCGTCAGCAGGGTCCATCTCTGGATCCAGGGTGCCCTCCAACAGCGTATCTTCCTGACCGATGACTACCACACCGCCCTGGTGCGGGTGGTCACTTCGCTGGCCGCGCGTGGCGGCGTTGTCTTCCTGGGCCGCGGTGCCAACCTGATCCTGGGTGAGCGCGCCGATCTGCGGGTGCGGGTGGTCGCTTCGGATCGCAATCGCCAGGAACGGGTTCGCGCCCGCCGCGACCTGGGCCGGGCCGAGGCGCGTGTACTTCTCGACCAGGTAGATGCCCAACGGGAGGACTTCGTGCGTCGGGTCTTTCAAACCGAACCATGCCAACCCAGGAATTTCGATCTGGTCCTCAACGCGGATCGCCTGTCCACGGCCAACATGGCAGATCACGCCCTGCTGGCTCTGGCCCACGGCCGGCGCAGCACTATCCGGCAAAGTGCCGCCGCGGTCTGAAACGCCTCCCGGACAGGGAACGGCCCCTCCTGCCGGAGGGGCCGTTCCCGTCAATGGTCACCAGGCTGGAACGGGCTGCTACATCATGCCGCCCATACCGCCCATGCCACCCATGCCACCCATGCCACCCATGTCCGGCATGCCCGGGGCGTCCTTCTCGGGCTCGTCGGTGACGCAGGCCTCGGTGGTCAGCAACATGGCCGCGATGGACGCCGCATTCTGCAGCGCGGACCGGGTAACCTTGGCCGGGTCGATGATACCGGCAGCCATCAGGTCCTCGTATTCCATCGTTGCCGCGTTGAAGCCCATGCCAGCCTTCTTCTCGCTGCGCAGGCGGGCCACCACCAGCGAACCCTCGATGCCCGCGTTCTCGGCGATCAGGCGTACGGGTTCTTCGACGGCGCGAGCCACGATGTCACGGCCAACCGCGGCCTCACCTTCGAGGTCCAGGGCCATGATGGCCTTGGCGGCCCTCAGCAGGGCCACACCACCGCCGACGACGATGCCCTCTTCCACCGCGGCACGGGTGGCGCTCAGGGCGTCCTCCACGCGGTGCTTCT
>Ga0164315_10000981_pt1 | contig 20934 bp, 20 predicted proteins | sample GuaBasSedimGuay6_FD_113737 | JGI IMG/M metagenome (GOLD analysis project Ga0164315, IMG submission 113737) | Subseafloor sediment microbial communities from Guaymas Basin, Gulf of California, Mexico - Guay6, Core 4569-2, 0-3 cm | ecosystem: Environmental > Aquatic > Marine > Hydrothermal vents... | reverse complement strand
GTAGGCGTCGGCGCTTCTCGCGTGCGAGACCTGTTTGTACAAGGCAAAAAGAACGCCCCGTGCATCATCTTCATCGATGAAATAGACGCCGTCGGGCGTCACCGGGGAGCCGGACTTGGGGGTGGTCATGACGAAAGGGAGCAAACCCTCAACCAACTCCTCGTTGAAATGGATGGTTTCGAATCAAACGAGGGCGTAATCTTGATATCAGCCACGAACCGACCCGATGTTCTGGATCCGGCGCTGCTGCGGCCCGGCAGGTTTGATCGCCAGGTGGTCGTACCGTTGCCCGACATCAGAGGCAGACAAAAAATTCTGGAAGTTCACATGAAAAGAACACCCATTGCAGCGGATGTCAACGTCACCATACTGGCCAAGGGAACGCCCGGTTTCTCAGGGGCGGATCTGGAAAACCTTGTCAACGAAGCCGCCCTGATTGCCGCTAAACGAAACAAAGAGAAAATCGACATGGCCGATTTTGAAGATTCCAAGGACAAGGTGTACATGGGTCTGGAAAGAAAATCCAAGGTCATCAAGGAGGAAGATCGCAAGACAACCGCTTACCACGAGGGAGGACATGCACTGGTAGCTCGCCTTCTTCCCTATACGGACGCGGTCAACAAAATCACCATCATACCAAGGGGTCGGGCAGCGGGTATAACCTGGTTCCTCCCTGAAGAGCGGGACTTCAAATACAAAGACCAGCTGCAGAGTGACCTGGCGGTCGCCTTTGGTGGACGTGTTGCCGAAGATATCGTTTTCAAGCGGATCAGTACGGGCGCCTCCAATGATATCAAGCAGGCCACCGACCTGGCCCAAAAAATGATTCGTGTCTGGGGCATGAGCGAAAAACTGGGACCCCTTTCCTATGCCAAAGAAGAAGAACAGATTTTTCTGGGCAGGGAGATTTCTCAGCACAGAGACTATTCCGAAGCCACTGCCAAAAAGATAGATGACGAGGTCAACAAACTCATCGGTGAAGCATATGAAAAAGCCACGGCGGTCCTGAAGGAGAACATCGATATCCTGCATAAGCTTGCGGAAAGTCTCCTTGAAAAAGAAACGGTATTGGGTGCCGAGCTGGATGAACTCATCACCTCCATGAGACCCGGCATTGAACTCCCATCACTGGCTACGGCAGAAAAAGAAGAACCTGACAAAGCCGCCTCAGAGTCCGGCGAATAATGCGGGAAGGGGTCTGATTCAATCCTATAAGGGATTAATATTATGCACATTCAGCGTGTGATAAATTCTAAATCCGAATACGGAATAAACGCGACGTTATCGCTCCTTCGCAAAAAGTGAAAATCAATACCTGATGATAGGAACTGAACCGCGTATGGCATCATCCGATCTGGTATGGGGGAAACATCGATTGGCATTCGGCACACGCCCCCTCATCATGGGTGTACTCAATGTCACGCCGGATTCCTTCTCAGACGGCGGTAGTTTTTTTTCCACCCGGGATGCGGTTTCCCAGGCAGAAAAGATGGTCCGGGAAGGTGCCGACATCATCGATATCGGCGGTGAGTCCACTCGGCCGTTTTCCGAGACCGTCTCCGAAACAGAAGAGATCAGACGCGTTATTCCGGTTGTCGAAGCTTTGGCACATCACGTCAAGATTCCCATTTCAATCGATACGACCAAAGCAGCAGTTGCCGGACATGCTTTGAATGCCGGCGCATCCATCATTAATGATATCAGTGCCCTTCGGGCAGATCCTGCGTTGGCCGAAGTGGCCGCAGCCAGTAGTGTGCCCATTATCCTGATGCACATGAAAGGCACACCCGGTAATATGCAGATTTCACCCACGTATGACGATCTGTTTGGTGAAATCTACGCTTTTCTGGAACAGGCTGTTGCCACAGCGAAAGAAAAGGGGATTCAACGGTCCAAGATCATCATTGACCCCGGTATCGGCTTCGGTAAAACCGTCCGGCATAACCTTCTGCTTCTGAAATACCTTACCAACTTCAAGACAATGGGATTGCCTGTTTTGATCGGGCCATCCAGAAAGGCTTTTGTACGAAAACTCCTGAAGCCGGACCACCTGACGGATATCGACCCACAGCTTCCCATAGTGGAAACCGGCACACAGGCGGCGGTTGCCATCGCTGCATTGAACGGAGCCGATATTGTTCGTGTGCACAATGTTGCCGGCACGCTTGCCACGTTGAAAATTGTGGCCGCTACCCAGGCGGCCAAGCCGGAGTAACACGCTGCTCCTAAAATAATATTTGTAGATTGTGAGGGAAACCTATGCTTTTTGTCATTGATGTCGGAAATACCAATATCGTTCTGGGTGTATACAGCGGGAAAACACTCTTAAAAAGCTGGCGGGTTCGTACCGAGAGGAACACCACGGAAGACGAATTCAATATTCTTGTAGCAAATCTGTTTTTGGGCAGCGGGTTCATGCTTGACGAAATTGAAAAAACCCTTGTCTCATGTGTCGTGCCGCCAATGGTTACGATTCTTGATTCTTTCTGTCGTAAATACCTGGGGCATTCACCCCGCTGGGTCAATGCAAAATCTTACGCGCAGATGCCCATACGGATCTCCAACCCATCTGAGCTGGGGGCGGATCGAATCGTCAATGCTGTCGCCGCCTATCATAAATACCAAACCAGTCTGATCGTCATCGATTTCGGAACAGCCACCACCTTTGACGCAATCTCTCAAAAGGGTGAGTATCTTGGGGGCGCCATCAGTCCCGGAATAATCATTTCGTCGGAAGCACTCTTTCTGAAAGCTTCAAAGCTCCCAAGGATCGAAATCTTTGAGCCACCGGAACATGTTGTCGGCAAAGACACCGGCCAGAGCCTTAAAGCCGGCATCATCTACGGATATGCCGGGCTGGTGGACGGTATTGTCAAACGCATGACAGCAGAGATGGGAACAAACCCCAAAGTTGTAGCCACAGGAGGATTGGCATCACTCATCAGCCATGTCTCTGAAACCATAGAGACCGTAGAGCCTGACCTGACGCTGGAGGGATTACGGATTATCAGTAACTCCCAATAAAATCGCTTCGCGATTTTATTGCATATCTAGAGATTTTTCCAGTTCCTGAATTCTGGCTTGAATAGTCGGTTTCTCATCCTCTGGCACATCTGGATCTTCAAGACGCTTTCGGAGACTAAGGAGTATCATCTCTTCCCGGTAGTCTGCACATGTGTAGGAATGGATGTTTGACATGCAGGCTTAAACCAGTGTTTCTTTGTATATGCGGTAAAACATTTCATAGTCCGTAATACTTCTCGATAAAATCTTCTCGATATCTTTGATATTCTTTTTGTTGATGACGAGATTGACACTCTTACAGAAAGCCATCATATGGTCCATGGTACGAAAGCGGTCGCTAATCAGCGCAATAAACATATTCCGCCGCACATCCATATGAAGCCGTTCGAGGTAAATCAAAACACCATTTCGTTCCGGGTCTTTGGTACCAAAATATTCGTCCACCACAACCAGATCATATGCCTTGTACCGAAGACTTCTCAATGCATCCCGGTTGCCTTTGGCCTCACTGACATGATACTCCAAGAGCTCCAGAGCTCGGACGATACCATCGCGGACAACGGTATCCGATTCACAGACCAAGGCGATCTTCCCCTCTTCCTCGATAAAGTCAAACGGTTTTTCTGAGGTTTCAAAGTCGTCTTCTTCAAAGCTGAATTCTGCTGCCACGCTGTCTACTTCACCATCCGTTGCTGCGTTTGTCGCCTCCAAAGCCTTGATGGAGATTGTTTTCTTACATTTCGGGCATGGAAGTGTAGCGCTCTTTCCCCTGGGTATCGTTTCATCAGGAATCTTGAATTTGCTCTGGCAATTTTCACAGGTTATGTCCATAAAGCACCCTCTCCATTACATTTTCCTTTCATATTCTCTGTCCATATGCAGGGAATCAATATCAGTCGTCGTTTCTCCCCTGGCCGATTTGACAGTGTCGATCCCTCTGCCGGTAACACCTTTGCGTGATGAATACGCCAGGGCGTTTTCCTGCGAAATGAGTCCCTGTTCGTACAGACCCACCAAAAAGTCATCAAAAGTCGTCATGCCAAACGGTTTTCCAGCCTGCATGATCTCATAGAATGTTTTTCCTTCAGATTCTCCCTGCAAAATGCTATCTTTCACCCGTAGATTTGAACCCAGCATTTCAAAAGCCGCCACCCTGCCCCCGCCGACTTTGGGAACCAGCCGCTGGGATACAATCCATCGGACAGTATCTGCAAGACGTATGCGAACCTGATTCTCTTCTTCGATACTGAACATTCCCAATATGCGGTTAATGGTTTGACCTGCATCGACGGTATGGAGCGTCGTCAACACCAGATGGCCGGTTTCTGCAGCGCTCAGACCGATTTCCACTGATTCACGATCCCGCATTTCACCCACCAGGATGACTTTGGGTGCCTGCCGCAAAGCAGCCCTCAGGCCATTGGAAAACGAATCGAAATCGGTTCCCAATTCGCGCTGGTTAAATGTGGATTTTTTATGTGGGTGCTGATATTCAATCGGGTCTTCGAGGGTGACGATGTGCACGGATTTTTTTTCATTGATGACCTCGAGAATCGCGGCCAACGATGTCGTCTTTCCGGAGCCGGTGGCACCGGTGACAAATACGATGCCATTCAACTCATCGGCTATTTTATAGAAGACTTCCGGAAGTCCCATTTCTTTGATGGTGGGAACCTTTGATTCCAACTGCCGCAACACCACCGAATAATTGCCCTGCTGTGAAAAGACATTGACCCTGAAGCGCGCCTTTCCCGGTAGACTGTAGGACATGTCACATGAGCCATGAGATATCAGAGTTTCGGTCAGACGGCGGTCTTTGTTCACCAGATTCAAGGCGACAATTTCACTCTGAAACGGCGTCAGCTCCTTGATTGGCGGGACCATGTCGACCGGAACCAACTGACCGGAACTTTCAACTTGAAGGGATCTTCCAACAGTTAAATTCAAGTCCGACACATTGGTATGAGAATCCAACATTCTCGTAAGAATATGATCGACTTCCTGTTTTCTCATCTGATTACCTCCCTCTCATGAAGATATCGCAAAATTTGAGATGACTTCATGTTATGCCTCCGTAAAATCCGCAGGAGGCTCTCTCAACAGTGGACGAAATTTAGCCTTGTCGTTTGCCTTTTGGTAGGCAGAATCTCCAGTAATCCATCCCTTGTTGTAAAGATCCATAATGGCTTCATCGAGCAACTGCATGCCGTATTTTTTCCCGGTCTGTATCATCGAATTGAGCTGATGGGTCTTTGATTCTCTAATCAGGTTTCGCACCGCCGGTGTGGCAATAAGAATCTCGAGTGCAGGGCATCTGCCTTTTTTGTCTGACCGCTTGAAAAGAACCTGGGCAACAATGGCGCGGACGCCATCTGCCAGGGTCGATCGAATCTGGGCCTGCTCATTGGAAGGAAACACCTCGACAATTCGATCTACAGTCTTGGCCGCACTGGTGGTATGCAGGGTTCCAAAAACGAGATGGCCGGTGGACGCAGCTTCGATAGCCAGTGAAATAGTTTCCAGGTCGCGCATTTCGCCCACCAGAATAATATCGGGGTCTTCCCGAAGGGCTCCCCGAAGGGCCGCACTGAAAGACTTGGTGTGAATACCGACCTCCCGGTGGTTCACAAGACAAGAGATGCTGTTGTGAACAAATTCGATGGGATCTTCAACGGTAATAATATGGTCATGCCGTGTCTTGTTTGCCTCATCAATGATGGCGGCTAGGGTGGTTGACTTACCGCTACCCGTTGGTCCTGTGATAACGACGAGACCTCTAGGGAGGCTTGAGAGCTTTTTAATAACCGGTGGCAAACCCAAGTCCTCCGCCGTCATGATCGTGCTCGGAATTTCTCTAAAAACAGCCCCGACACCATTTTTCTGCATAAAAAAATTGGAGCGGTAGCGTGCCAACCCCGGAATCTCATATCCGAAATCGACATCGCCCGTTTCTTCGAACACCTTGATCTTTTCCTCGGGGGTAATCTCATAAAGCATCCCTCGAAGGTCGTCGTTGCTCAGCACCTTATATTTGACTCTCTCGATATCGCCCCTGACTCTTAGGGCCGGCGGCTGGCCCGCCACAAGATGAAGGTCTGATGCCCCTTGTTCATGCATCAATTTAAAAAAAGCATCGATCTTAGCCATGGGTTACTCCTCATATTTATGGATCCTTAGTATATTACACCAGTGACATCGCCATCCTGCTCAGGCTGCTGACCAAGAACGTTCGAAGAAAAATCACTGCCATAAAAATCAAAATCGGCGAAAAATCAATGCCGCCCATATTGACGGGTATTCGCTTGCGAATGGGATAGAGGATCGGTTCTGTAACATTATGAATAAAACGTACAATGGGGTTGAACGGGTCCGGGTTCACCCATGACAACAAAGCCCGGGCGATGACAATCCACATAAATGCAAGGAGAACGATGTCAAGCACCTTGGCTACAGCCATCAAGAAATAGCCAATAATATACATAAAATAACACAGCCCTTCGATCTTTTTTTTCTCGCCCGATTTATAAGATTAACTTTAAGCTGAACCGCAATAGCGAGCGCATTCCCTGTAGCTTGCTACGGGGAATGCGAGCGAATCTAAATTAGACAGAATTCCTTACGGTCGATGCGAAGCACTGCCGCACGGCAGAACATTCCTCGCAGCTTGCTGCGAGGTTCTTCAATTGAGCGATTTTGATGTCAAACCTAAGTACATAATGAACAAGAAGTCAAGAATTTTCATATAAAGCCGCCGGCCCCAAACAAGGGAAAAGTCTGCCTGAACAGCCTTTTTTCTTGATTATTACGAACTTCGTAATTACTGTATGGTCCGTTTTGTTTCATCCATACCTGACACGATTTTTTGCCGTTTTTCTCGTGTAAACCCATATTGGTGCACTGTGAAATGGCGACGGGGGGGGGTATGCATTAATGTCTACAGGAGAAATTACAATGCTTCAGGGGAAAAAAATCTGTTTTATAGGCACCGGCAACATGGGCGAAGCGCTGGTGAGCGGACTGGTTTCAAATTCCACCAGACCCGAGGATATCATTTGTACCGACGTACGCGAATCTACCTTGACGCTTATCGCTGAAAAGTATCAGGTCCGCACTACCACGGACAACCAGGCTGCCATTAAATCATCTGAGATTGTCATTTTTGCGGTCAAACCACAGATACTGGCCCTTGTGCTTAAAGAGACCGCCGAATACCTGGACATGAGCAAACTGATTATTTCCATCGCCGCCGGCGTACCGCTCGCTGCGATTGAATCCTGTCTCAACAAGGAACTGCGGCTTATTCGGGTCATGCCGAATATCGCAGCATTTGTAAAGGAGAGCGCCACAGCCATTGCCCCGGGCAGGAATGCCGGCAAAGAGGATATCGCCATGGCAAAAGCCATCTTCGATTCAGTCGGCAGATCTGTTTTTATCGATGAAACGAATCTGATGGATGCCATCACCGGTTTGAGTGGCAGCGGTCCGGCATACATTTTTCTGATTGTCGACGCCATGGCTGATGCCGGCGTCAAGATGGGACTCTCCAGACAAGATGCCCTGTTCCTTTCCATGCAGACCGTTCTGGGGTCTGCCAAGGTCCTGCTCGAAACCAAAGAGCATCCCGGGCAACTCAAAGACAGGGTCACTTCACCGGGTGGAACCGCTATTGCCGGGATTCACACACTCGAAATGGGGGGGCTCCGGACAACCTTGATCAATGCAGTGGAAGCAGCGACCAATCGATCCAAAGAGCTCGGGCAATTGATGATAAAGCATTTCGCCGAAAACGGCATCAACAAGTAAATATCATGTTTACCGAAACCGTTTCATATTCCGCCGCTTTTGTGGCCGGGCTGCTGTCCTTTTTTTCTCCGTGTGTCCTCCCGCTGATACCGGCCTACTTTACCTTTATTTCCGGGATGACCCTGGAAGAACTTACCGATGGCTACAATGCTGAGATCCGCAGGAAAGTCTTCTTCTCGACCATGTCTTTTATTGCGGGCTTCTCGGTAATTTTCATACTACTGGGGGCTTCCGCGTCTTATCTCGGTGGGCTGACACATGATTACCGGGGCATCATCCGTGTTGTCGGTGGGGCTTTGATCGTCATACTGGGAATTCATTTGACGGGTATTGTCCGAATTCCTTTCCTTGAATTTGAAAAAAAGTTTCATTTGAAACAAAAACCATTGAATCTTTTTGGAACATTTCTGGTGGGCATGGCATTCGGTGCCGGATGGAGTCCCTGCACAGGACCACAACTCGGCTCCATTCTCGCTCTGGCCATGGGCAAGGGAACCGTCTGGAACGGCATCGGACTTTTAAGTACCTACTCGGCGGGAATGGCACTTCCCTTTGTGGTCATATCTATCTTTATTAATTATATGCTTGTATTTGTCAGGAAAGCCTCCCGTTTCATGCCGGTATTCAACAGGGTCGCCGGAACCATCTTGATCCTCATCGGCCTGCTTCTCCTTGCAGACAAGCTCTATCTTCTAACAGGAACAGGATAGCCCATCATGAAAAATCGAATAAAACTTACCGTATGCATAACAGCAGCCCTGCTGATATGGGCTGTCGCCATACCGGTAACCGCTGCAGACCAGATCAAGTGGTATTCCCATGAAGAGGGGACGGCTCTCGGGATTTCGGAAAGTAAGAAAGTCTTTATCAATTTCTATGCGGACTGGTGCAAATTCTGCAAAACCATGGACCTGAAGACCTTTCAGGATGCCGGCATCATCTCTTATTTAAATTCACACTTCATCTCTGTAAAGGTCGACGTGGAACGAGAAAAATCGGTTGCAAAAAAATATAACATCAACCCCCTGCCGGACTCCTGGTTTCTATCCGAAAAGGGAGACGTTATCGGGAATAAACCGGGGTATCTATCAACCGAAGACCTGATGCCGATTCTCCAGTTTATCAAGACGGAAAGCTTTTTAAAGATGAGTTACCTGCAGTTCAAGGAGAGCCTGTAAACCCCAAGGTTGCATAAACAACATGGCAAAGGATAGTTAATGGGCCGTTATATTCATGTGCAAAGCTTCTATCGATAGGGGTCTCCCTGCCTCGAAAATCTCCGGACAAGTCGAATAGATATGGAAAGAATGACAGAAAAGCACATGAGTAAAAGGCTAACCGGTACCCATAGATGCAAATAGTATTCTGAATTTTCCCGTGCGACCCATAAACCACAAGCACTGAACAGCAACACCATGATCATCAGCACAATGGCCACGAAACAGAGCGCCTCGGAGTCATACCATGGTGAAATGGTTTTTCTGAACAATGGGCTTCGGTCGGATCTCATAACCTGACCCATACCATGCGTATCGCCAGCATATCAAGTAAAAGTGATTGGATCACAACATGTTGTAATATTTATGTTGACAAGTATCAACATGTTGTTGTAGAAGCGGTTTCATCCTTCAGTACCCAACGCGTGGTACGTTGACTCCAAAAACCTTCAATTTACAAGTGACGCATTCTTAGCAGGACAAGAATTTGATGATTTTCTGCTTTGGTTTTTCAATGAAAACAGGAGATTTTTCGGCGATCTCCCCAACAATACAGGCGAGAGGAAAAAACACGTGTTCGAGCAGATAAAGAAACGGGACGGTAGAGTTCAGGAATTCGATTCAAAAAATATCACACAAGCCATCACCAAAGCGGGAAAAGCGACCGAAGAATTTACCGAAAGAGAAGCCAAAAAACTGACGCTTCGCGTCCTCACCCTGGCCCATGAACTCAGGCTGACTTCGACACCCGAAGTGGAAGAAATTCAGGACATCGTCGAAAGAGTTCTGCTCGATTCACCTTTTTACAAGACGGCCAAGGCATATATCCTTTATCGGGAGCAACACGCCCAGATCCGCCGAATTGCCACAGAAGCCAATGTCGACCTGGTTGAACACTATATCCAAAAACTGGACTGGAAAATTAAAGAGAACAGCAATATGTGCTATTCTCTGCAGGGACTCAACAATTACATCAGCTCGGATATCACCTCGGAATATTGGCTCAACAGTATCTATCCCCCGGAAATAAGGCGGGCGCACAAAAGTGGTGACTTGCACATACACGACCTCAGCCTCCTGTCCGTCTACTGTGTTGGCTGGGATCTGCAAGACCTCCTCGTCATTGGTTTCAGGGGGGTTGAGGGCAAGGTTGAAAGTGCCCCACCCAAGCATCTCAGATCAGCGCTGGGTCAAATCGTCAACTTTTTTTACACACTGCAGGGAGAGGCAGCCGGCGCCCAGGCCCTATCGAATTTCGATACATTACTCGCGCCCTTTATCCGCTACGACAATCTCGACTACAAAGAGGTCAAACAGGCGCTACAGGAATTCATTTTCAATATCAACATCCCGACACGGGTGGGGTTCCAGACACCCTTTACCAACATTACCATGGATCTCTATGTTCCATCTATCCTCAAGGACCATCCGATTATCCTGGGAGGCGAAGAAAAAGATATCACCTATGCCGACTTTCAACCGGAGATGGACATCCTGAATATGGCTTTTGCAGAGATTATGATGGAAGGCGATGCCAAAGGACGGGTCTTTACCTTCCCCATACCGACGTATAACATTACTAAAGACTTTGACTGGGAGAATCCCAATCTGGACATGGTATGGAAAATGACCGGCAAATACGGCATTCCCTATTTCTCCAATTTCGTCAATTCGGATATGTCGCCTGAAGACGCACGATCCATGTGCTGTCGGCTTCGCCTTGACAACCGTGAACTTCTAAAAAGAGGCGGTGGTTTGTTCGGTGCCAATCCGCTCACCGGATCCATCGGCGTTGTCACCATCAACCTGCCGAGGATTGGCGTTTCATCAGAAAATAAAACCGAATTCTTCCAGACCATCCAGGAAAATATTCTTCTCGCCATCGAAAGCCTCGCCATCAAACGAAAGATCCTCGAACGATTTACCGAAAAGAATCTCTATCCATATTCCAAGTTCTATCTGAGAGACATCAAGAAAGGCTCCGGCCTCTACTGGAAAAATCATTTTTCAACCATCGGTATCATCGGCATGAACGAAGCGTGCATGAATTTTATGGGGGAAGGTATCGCCAGCAGATCCGGCCACGCATTTGCGCTGGAAGTTATGGATTATATCCGTGATATCATTGCCGAGGTTCAAGAAGAAACAGGCGATATCTTCAACCTTGAAGCAACACCGGCGGAAGGAACTTCTTACCGATTGGCCATGCTGGATAAAAAACTTTTCCCGGAAATCATCTGTGCCAACGAGGCAGACTATCAGACTGGCGCAGCACCCTATTACACCAATTCAACCCAACTGCCGGTCAATTATACGGATGATGTCTTTGAAACCCTGCAACTCCAGGACAAGCTTCAGACAAAATATACCGGCGGAACAGTGCTGCACATTTATCTTGGAGAACAGGTTGAGGATCCAGTCGTTACCAAGAATCTTATCAGAAAAATTGCCAATGGATTTCATCTGCCCTACTTTACGCTCTCCCCCACATTTAGTATCTGTCCTTCCCACGGCTATCTGAAAGGTGAAAAGCCCCTGTGTGACTGCTGCAACCAGGAAACTGAAATCTACTCGCGGGTGGTGGGGTACTTAAGACCGATCAAACAATGGAATCCCGGCAAGCAAGCCGAATTTAATATGCGGAAAACCTACAAGTCGCTTGATCAGACTACCAATGCGGAAACAGAAGCGGCATCTTCGGATGAAATTCCTGATCCCGCCCCGTCTTATGACGACAGCGTAATCCTGGAAAAGACGCCTCAACAACGCCTGGCAAAATAAAACCTAAGATGATATTTGGCGGACTTCAAAAACAGTCTCTAATCGACTTCCCTGGAAAAGTCAGCTGTGTCCTGTTTACATCCGGCTGCAACTTCAAATGTCCCTACTGCCACAATCCTGAGCTGGCACGGGGACAGGTCAAAGAACCCTTCATTTTAAAAGAGGAAAGCATTTACGATTTTCTCGAAAAACGTGTAGGTTTTCTGGATGGGGTCGTCATCTCGGGTGGGGAACCGACGCTCCACCAGGATCTTTCAATCATCTGTCAGAAAATCAAAAAAATGGGTTATCCCATCAAGCTTGATACCAACGGAAGCCGACCTGAAATACTGGCACAGCTCATCCGCAATCGGTATGTCGACTACATAGCAATGGATATTAAAACAGACCCGTCGGCCTATCCTCGCGAAATTTCGCACAATGAGAATACAGAAAATATTCTTGAGAGCATTGTTCTCATCATGGCTGCCGACATTCCATACGAGTTTCGCACAACATGCATCAAGCCTTTTGTAGACACACCCATTATCGAAAAAATATCACACACCATCCAGGGCGCCAGATGTTACGCCCTGCAACAGTTCAAGGGTGAACACGTGTTGTCTCCTGAATTTTTTCGAGATAGATCATCCCACTATTCACACTCGGATCTGGAACAGTTTCAGGCCATAGCAGCCCCCTGGGTAGAGGAGTGTATTGTTCGTTAGCCTGAACATTCCATGAAACTTGACGAGGAATTCTTTTTTATTTCCATATCCGCCTAACGCAAGCTATAGGAATGTTCCGAATAAGTCCCTCAACTGAGGGGATTTCGGTGTAACCGGAACGTTATTTTGACAAATGCGACATCGCCAAAAGCAAGAATATTTTTGGTTACTCTAAACGTGATTCATAAATCGTATCAGCTTCAACATAATTCTTGACACATTGGATTTATTTTTTCTATGTTAATATAATCGTTAATTGAAGCGATTCCCGGTCTCGATAAAAGGAGGAGATGACATGACGACCCCATACGATGCAGCGTTTAAAAAATCCATTGAAGATCCAAACGGGTTCTGGGCTGAAGCAGCTGAAGACTGTCACTGGTACAAAAAATGGGACAAGGTTCTCGACGATACCAACAAACCGTTCTACCGCTGGTTTGTCGGTGGAGAGATCAATACCTGTTACAATGCCCTGGATCTTCATATAGATGAGGGCAGGGGGGACCAAGATGCCTTGATATACGACAGCCCTGTCACCAATACCATTAAAAAATACACTTATAGTGAACTCAGGGACGAAGTTGCCAAATTTGCCGGCGTCCTGGCAGGTTTGGATGTCTACAAAGGGGATCGCGTTTTAATCTATATGCCCATGATCGCCGAAGCAGCCATCGCCATGCTGGCCTGTGCACGTATAGGAGCTGTTCATTCCGTCGTATTTGGCGGGTTTGCACCAAACGAGCTGGCAACCCGCATCAATGATGCCAAACCCAAGGTCATTGTTTCAGCGTCTTGCGGTATCGAAGTTGCCCGTATCATTCCCTATAAACCGCTGCTGGATGAAGCCATTAACACAGCAAACAGTGACTCCAAACCCAAAAATTGTGTCATCCTGCAACGTCCCATGGAAATAGCCGGCATGATAGAAGGCAGGGATCTGGATTGGAATGATGCCGTGAAAACCGCAACGCCCCACGACTGCGTTCCGGTGGCAGCGACGGATCCGCTCTATATTCTGTACACATCGGGCACGACGGGCGAACCCAAAGGCGTTGTTCGAGACAATGGCGGCCATGTGGTTGCACTGAAGTGGAGTATGAAGAATATCTACAATATCGACGCCGGTGATGTCTATTGGGCAGCTTCCGATGTGGGATGGGTCGTAGGTCACTCTTATATCATCTATGCCCCACTCTTCAAGGGATGCACAACGATTCTGTTCGAAGGAAAACCGATTGGCACGCCGGATGCGGGTGTTTTCTGGCGCGTCATATCAGAGCATAGCGTTAAAACCATGTTTACGGCACCCACTGCTTTCCGTGCCATCAAACGCGAAGATCCAACGGCCACGTTATTGAAAAAGTATGATCTTTCAAATTCTAAAACACTCTTCCTGGCGGGTGAGCGCCTCGATCCGGACACGCTCCACTGGGCGGAAAAATATCTGGGAATTCCGGTAATCGACCACTGGTGGCAGACGGAAACCGGTTGGGCCATATGTGCCAACCCCATGGGCATCCACCATTTTCCGGTAAAGGAAGGCTCACCCACGAAGCCGGCGCCAGGATGGGATGTTCAAGTCGTCGATGCCGAAAACCAGCAGGTCAAACCTGGAGAAATCGGCGCACTGGTGGTCAAGCTACCCCTTCCTCCAGGCAGCCTGCCGACCCTCTGGAAAAAAGATGAGCGATACATCAGTTCCTATCTGGAGGAGTTCCCAGGATACTACAAGACCGCCGACGCCGGTTTTATTGATACTGATGGGTATGTCTTCGTCATGTCACGAACCGACGACATCATCAATGTCGCCGGCCACCGCCTTTCAACAGGTGCCATGGAGGAAGTCTTGGCGGATCATCCGGATGTAGCTGAATGCGCCGTTCTCGGAGTGGCGGACGATCTCAAGGGACAGGTCCCGGTAGGTTTTCTGGTTTTGAATGCCGGCGTTGAAAGAGACCATGAAGAGATCACCAAAGAGGTTGTCCAGTCCGTGAGAGGTCGCATCGGTCCGGTAGCTTCATTCAAGACAGCCACGGTTGTCAAACGATTGCCCAAGACGCGGTCAGGCAAAATATTACGGGGTACGATCCAGAAAATTGCCGACAACATGGAATACAAGATTCCGGCAACCATCGATGATCCGACAATTCTCGAAGAGATGGAAGATGCATTGGTTGGAATCGGCTATGCGAAGGCCAGAAAATAAGCCCTGCCCGGTGAATCAATTTCAATTACAAATAAAGAAATGGCGCCGCACTTTTGTGCGGCGCCATTTCTTTATTAGCCAATCGTATTTTTAACAATCCCGATGATTTTTTCAGGATCGAACGGTTTACTCACGAAAGCCACGGCATTTTGAACGGCATGATCACCATCAATCCCGCTGATAACGATCACCGGTATGTCTTTAAGTTCTTCTTCCTTGCGCAGTTTACGGTAAAATCTGGGCCCCCATTCACCCGGCATTTGAAGATCCAGTGTGATCAGATCCGGTCTTTCTTTTCTCACAACGTATAGGCCTTCCATGCTGCTGGATGCCGTACATGTTTGATAACCATTGTCACTGAAAACGGCCTGGAGATATTTTACGATAATCGGATCGTCGTCGATGATCAATATTTTTTTTGCCATTGTGAGCCCCTCTTTTCCCTCTTTGTAACGTTAACCATCTCACTCATCGCTTTCAGCTACCCTCGAAACCTCCAACCCTCAGACCCTTTATTTGATCGCCTCCCTATTCCTTCCGGTGGCACTCACCGCACATGATGGGACCTTTCTTTTCAGACAGGTGACACCCCTTGCAGTTCGTATGAAAGGCTTTCATCAAGGCTGGCTGCTCTTCAGATACGTCTATTTCATGGCACTCAGAACACGCCATGTCTTCCGAGGATTCGTCTTCAAGCTTGACGCCATCTTCGTAGACATGATGGCACTCGTTGCATTCATCGATTTCAGCTGCCTCGTTGTGCGCTTCGTGCTTGAAGACCGACGCCACTCTTTCAGGATTGAGAAATACGCTGCTGTCTACAGTTTCCATTTCCTCCTGAGAGTAGGCAGCCACAAGAAGAAACACAGTCAGCAACAGGACCGTCAGTAGACCAACGCCACGTTTTCTCATCCTCTTTCTCCTCATCTATTCCGCAATGATAATTGGAACGTCTAATTATAAAGGCACCTATTGCTAAAAAGTGTGCTACTGCGAATGGTTCCCAACACAACTGATGCGGCAAGATCGCCTCGTTTAACGGGGCGAGGCTGGTGCAGCCGCAAAGCGTCGGACCATGAAGCTGTAGCTTGCTACCGCGAATGCGACAAGATTACCTCGTTTAACGAGGCGAGGTTGTTGCAGCCGCAAGGCGTCGGACCATGAAGCTGTAGCTTGCTACCGCGAATGTTCCGCAACGCAGCGGATGCGGCGAGATCGCCTCGTTAAATGGGCTTTTCCATGACCTCGTACAGTATATCACTGATAAATTTGAGATCCAGGCCGACTTCATAGTGATGAACGATATCTTCCAGTCCGCTGTGACAATTGTGGCAAGGGGTAACCAGGGTCTTGGCACCCTTGGCCTTTGCGGCAAACAACTGTTCCGCCTTGACCTTATTTCCTTGGACGCGGGTCATTTTATAAGGTGGTCCACAGTTAATCACTCCGCCCCCGGCGGAGCAACAGTAATTGTGCTCCCGGTTGGGATGCATCTCAACGAAGTCCTCACAAATGGCCCTGATCACGTACCGGGCCTTTTCATGAAGTCCTCCGCCCCTCACCACATTGCAGGGGTCATGAAGGGTGACGGGCTGGTCATATTTTTTAGCAATCTTGATTTTGCCTGATTTGAGCAATTCATAATAGAATTCGATGGCATGTACGATGGGTATGGGTGGCTCTCTCCATCCGAGCCACCGGTTTCCCATGTCATAGACCGATCGGAAAGCGTGTCCGCATTCGCCCATGACAATCCGTTTTACCTTTAGCCGGGAGGCTGCCTCATAGTGCGTCCGCTTGATACGTCCCATGATTTCATTGTCCCCGGTAAACATGGCCATATCACTGTTGTCCCATCCGATACCGGAAGGCATGGTCCAATCGACACCGGCCACATCCATAATTACGGCAGCCTGGTATATCAACTGGGCCTGAAATTTCGGCTCAGGTGCAATGACGGAATACATGATATCCGCCCCCTCCTTATCGAGGGGAATCCGCAGGGTGGGTATTTCAGCCTGGGCTTCCTCCTCCTGCCACTGAAGTGTGTCCGGCCATTCATCCCCTTTGACCCACATCTGGTTCATGGTAACAGCGTGGCTGTGAGCCGTATCCTGGATATACAGGGGTGTAACCCCCAGTCGATGAATGATCCGTCTGACAACGCTCATGATGTATGCGATATCAATGCCGAAGGGGCAGTACATTGCACACCGTTTGCAGAGGTTGCATTCCGTGTGAGAGATAACAGCGGCTTTTTTGATGAATTCAGGTGACACCCTTCCTTTTTTTCTGAGCATCTCCCACATGGTCTGTTTGACCTTTCCCACAGGAGAATAACGCGGATCATTGTCATGAGACAAATAGTAATGACAGGCCTCCGAACACAACCCGCAATGGATACAGGTGTCTACATAGGTCTTGAGACGTGCCCCGGTTTCATTCTCAAGGACGCTCCGGATAACCTCTTCTATCTTCCCTTCCGTGAGGCTGGACGCACCGACCTCAATTCCCTGGTCTAGTCCCTTAGATTCTTCCTTCTTAGCAGGTTCAGTCATATTGGGTGTCTCCGAGGGTCGTTATAGGCTGTGATATTACCAATCCTTTGCATGCCTTACAGCGCCGAATTCCGATCCCATATATGCCCGTGTAAACGGGGAAAATATCATGTGACTCAGTCTTGTAAATGGAATGGCAGCCAGCAAAATTTCTCCGCAAAGAATATGGAGATTGAGAAACAACGGATAGTTGAACCACTGGTGATAGGCGATAAATCCGGTCACAAACGGCGCTGCAACAATGAGCAGAATTACATAATCTGAAGCAGATGTGACGTATCGAACCTCCGGAAGCGATATTCTTCGAATCAAATAAAAGATACAGGCTCCCACGACCACCAGGGTCATCATATCGGCAAGGCTATCCGGGAGTGACCACCAACTGAGATGCCAGGCTTCATCCCACAGAATGACATGCGCCAGGAGAAAAAAAGGTGTCAGGAAAAGACAGATATGAAAGGCGAATGTCACAATTGTCAAAGCCGGGTGTTTTTTCCAGTTAGTCGTGGCAAATGGAACAATCCAGTGCAAAATAGAGCGAAAGCTGTATTTCCAACTCATATAGGAAAAAATAAATTTTTCTTTCTTGTATACGAGGACCAGCATCGCTGCCAGGCGATAGAAACTGCCGCCGATAAAAATGAAGAACGCCGCCCAAGCCAACGGCCCGGTCAACAATCCATAAATTTCGTGCATGATCCCCCCTTATCGCGCGAATTCACCGACAGGTACAACTCGCCGGTAATAGGTGCCATCTTCGATAAATCTGAGAAGTATCTTATCGCCCTCCGGGCTGAAAACCGGGTCCCAGGCTGCATCGCACATATAGGAACCCAGTTGATCATTCAACGCCACCGAAAACTTTCCGTTCTTTTCGATCTTCGCGGCCACATGTTCCCCATCGGGGCTGAAAACCGGCTGCCATGCCATATCAAAGGTATTGGACCAGGGAGTGCCATCCGTAACCACATACCAGTTCCGGCCCTCCTTGGCCAATGCTCCCACCCGTTTGCCATTCGGGCTGAAAACAACATCGGTGACCATATCTCTGAAACTTCTCTTCCATGGCAAGCCATCAATAGCGACGGTCCAGCGGCCATATTTGGGCGCCACGACAGCCGCTATCCGATCGCCGTCAGGACTGAACATCTGGTGCCACAGTTGAACAAAAGACCGGTCCCATAAAGGTTCACCATCTTGGGCCAGCATCCAATGCCCTCCCACACGAACCGGAGCCACCACATGATTCTTTTTTGGATGGAAAACAGGCTCCCAAACACAGGTATACGTGCGATCCCAAGTCAGGCCATCAACGGCAATGGTATAATCATAGAGACTTTGTCGAACTTCCGCAGCCAGATGCTCGCCGTCCGGGCTGATGGTCAGATTCCAGACATTGACAAACGTCGTATCCCAGGCTTTTCCCTGCAGGGCTGCTGTAAATGTTCCTTGCTTGAATTTATGAATCTCTCCTGAATCGGCAGCCACAACCTGGACGGCGCCGGCGGTTTTTGTTCCACAGTCGCTCAAGGTAAAATAGGTCATGTTGGCATAGGTCTCGTCCCATGGTTTTCCGTCCAATACCATGCAGTAGCGCATGTCCTGTTGGGCTGCCACGGCTACACTGCCACTGTTTCGGCTGTAAAGAGGGTTCCATACATACCCGAACATGTTTTCCCAAGAAGTACCGTCTATGGCTACGGTCCATTCGCCCTGCTCTGACACCAGGGCGGCCAAACACCCGTCCGATAAGAATCTGAGATGCCAGATCTTGTCAAAATCGGTTTCCCATGTATCACCGTTCACACATACATTGAAAGTCTCCTCACCGGTATTGACGATAGCGGCCACCTTTTCGCCATCCTGACTGGCATACGGTTCTTCAACCCATCCAAACCGGTCCCGCCAATCTGCCATGGGGATTTTTTTTTGGCCTGTCTCCCAATCCCAATGCCTGCCGTCGATCATATGTCCCCCTTATTCCCACCTAAGCTGACCATTATAAATTTCAACATAAGCGATGATAATTCGTACAGAATATGTGCTGAAATAGCAAGTCTGAATAAAATCATGGAACAATTTTATTAGACGCGACTTCGCTGCTAAAGAACCCTTGTCTAACACGACGTTACATGCTATCAGAAGACATCATTTCAGGAATGCTCCGGCTATTATGTTTATAAGGAGGAAAGGCCCATGCCAGATATAAGCAAGTATGTACCACTGCTTGTAGTGATTTGTATTGGAATTGTCGTTCAGGTACTGCTGATCCCACTCGATTGTATCAACAAACCCTACAAGACAGCCGTAGCTTTTACAGAGGCTTATTTAAGAATAGACCCCTCCATGGCGAACTATTTATGCGAAGACAGCAAAACAGTCGATGATATCGACACGGTGGCGCAGTATATCTATGGCATGACAAAGCAGGCCAGGGATCGCGGATTCGATAAAATCTACCTCAAAAGCAAGCTCTACTATGTCATGACGCACACCACGTATCTTGGCGATTCAGAAGCAACCGTTTCCATTTCAGCCAAGAAAAGAACCGCTATCAACCCGGTTTTCGCATTAATTACCAAGTTGTTTCACATAGGTGAAACCCATCCATTCGATGAAATCATAGAAATCGTCAAAGAAGACGGCAGATGGAAAGTCTGCGGGTCTCCCTTGTCGTTGCACCAGAACGTCTGATTTGAGATATGGAGACGATTTACACAAGGATTCGGACCAGAGCCCGTCAGATCGTCTCCAGTTTCCCTACACCCGATTTTTATAAGAAAGAAGCCGACGCCATTGCCTCATCTCGCAAGCTGATGGAGAAAAGCAGGCACATTTCCGACCTCAAAACCATCGTCACCGAACACCTCGAAGACGATTTCGGGCATGGTCTACAGCATGCCGTAAAAGTCAGTCTGGAAGCCGGCTCTCTGGTTCTGATTGAAGGGCAACGAATGCCGCTTTCCAGGCAAACCATCACCAGATACGTCCTTTTGGTCCAATGCGCGGGACTTCTTCACGATATTCGGCGAAAACAGAAAAATCACGCCATCAAAGGGGCAGCATTTGCCAAAAAGCTTCTCCAGGATTTCCCCCTGTCATCCAAAGAGGTGGCGGATATCTGCCTTGCAATACAGAATCATGAAGCCTTCAAGAATAAAATCGAGATTGATTCACCCGAAGGAAAACTCATTTCGGACTGCCTCTACGATGCCGATAAATTTCGATGGGGCCCGGACAATTTTACGGACACGATCTGGGAGATGGTCTCCTTTCTGAATCCACCCCTGGAAACATTTATTGCACACTACCCCAAAGGCATGAAAAGCCTCGAAAGAATCAAGCAGACCTTCAGGACCCATGCAGGACAACGATACGGCCCTCAGTTCATCGATATCGGTCTCGCTATCGGTGAAGCGTTGTATCGGGTGATTCGGGAAGAATTTGTGCAGCCGCTGAGGAGAAACTAGCTATAAACAATATAAACCATCAGGAGGAGCTCCATGGATCAACCGGTTGAAATGTATTGGAAAATAAAACTTAACGAAACCAAGGAACAGTTGGAAGCCAATAATTTTGAGGTTACCATCGCCGACGGCATATCCGATGCCAAGACCATTGTCCTTGAAAAACTCATC
>Ga0164315_10000980_pt1 | contig 20946 bp, 17 predicted proteins | sample GuaBasSedimGuay6_FD_113737 | JGI IMG/M metagenome (GOLD analysis project Ga0164315, IMG submission 113737) | Subseafloor sediment microbial communities from Guaymas Basin, Gulf of California, Mexico - Guay6, Core 4569-2, 0-3 cm | ecosystem: Environmental > Aquatic > Marine > Hydrothermal vents... | reverse complement strand
GTTCGAGGCGGCGCGCCCGCACCATCACCATTTCCGCTGCCGCGAGTGCGATCGCGTCTATGACATCGAGGGCTGTGTGGCGTCGCCCCAGGCGCTGGGCGCGAACCTGCCGGCCGGCTTCCAGCTCGAAGGACACGAATTGATCCTCTTCGGCGTCTGCGCCGACTGCCGGTCGTAACTACGCGGCAGTGCGCGGGCGCGGTACCCTGCGGGGATGCTGCGCCTCGCACTTCTCCTCCTCATCCTCACCACGCCCCTGCTCGCCCAGAAGGCGGATCTCGACCAGACGCTCCCGGTCGATTCCAGCATCACGACGGGCAAGTTGCCCAACGGCATGCACTACTGGATTCGGCCCAACCAGACGCCGCCGGGCAAGGTCTCGCTGATGCTGCACTTCCACAGCGGCTCGCTCAACGAGAACGACAACCAGCGCGGGTTGGCGCACTTCCTCGAGCACATGGCGTTCAACGGATCCACGCACTTCCCTCCGGGGGAGATGGTGAAGTTCTTCGAGTCGCTCGGCATGCAGTTCGGGCAGCATCAGAACGCGTTCACGTCGTTCGACCAGACGACCTACATGATGCACCTGCCCGACGCGAAGAAGGAGACGCTCGAGAAGGTACTGCTCTACTTCTCCGATGTCGGCAGCGGCCTGCTGCTGCGCGAGGAGGAACTCGACCGCGAGCGCGGCGTGATCCTGGAGGAGAAGCGGGCGCGCAAGGGCGCGGGGATGCGCATCGTGGACAAGACGCTGCCGATCTACTTTCCCGGCTCGCGTCTCGCCCTGCGCATGCCCATCGGCACCGAGGAAGTGATCAAGACCGCCCCGCGCGCGCGCTTCGTGGAGTACTACAAGACGTGGTACCGACCGGGCAACGCGCACCTGATCGTCGTGGGAGACGTCGATGTGGCCACCGTGAAGCCGCTCATTGCGGCCGCGTTCGCTGGCTGGAAGCCGCTTGCCGATCCGGTTCCGCCGGCGGAACCGGGCGTGAAGATGCGTACCGGCCTCTCGGCGGCTGTCGTGACCGACCCGGAGTTGACCAGCGCGAGTGTCGGACTCTCCGACATGCGGCCGATCCGCCTCGTCAAGACGGTAGGCGACTACCGCGCGAGCCTCGTGCGCCGCATCGGCGGGTGGATCGTCAACCGTCGGCTGCGACAGATGGCTCAAAAGGGCGAAGCACCCTTCCAGTCGGCGTCCGTACGCACGAGCGGGTTCATGAACATGCTGGAAAGCAGCGACATCGACTCGGGCGGCGAGCCCGGCAAGTGGGAGGCGATGTTCACCGCCGTCCTGACGGAGGTGAGGCGCGCTCGCCAGCACGGATTCAGCGATGCGGAGGTCGCCCTGGCGCGGCGCGCCATGCTGGCCCGCTACGAGCAGGCGGCGCGGGCCGAGTCGACCACCCCTTCGGCCGGCCTCATCATGGCGCTCAACGCCGCCGTGACGAACCGCGTCGTGCCGATGTCGGCGGCGCAGGCCGAGGCGCTGGCCAAGCAGCTTCTGCCCGCGATCACTGTCAAGCAGGTGCATGCGAAGTTCAACGCCGATTACACGCTCGACCGCGGCCTGGTGCTCGCCACGATGCCGGATCAGGAGGGTGTCGCGCTTCCGACCGAGGAGGCGCTTGTCGCACTCGTCAACAAGATCGCCGCGACCGATGTCGCCCGGAGCGCCGAAGAGTCCGGTGGCAGCAAGCTGCTCGAAAAGGAGCCGGAGCCCGCCGCCGTGACCGCCCAGACCGAGGACACCGATCTCGGAATCCTGAGCGTCACTCTCGCGAATGGCGCGCGCGTGCACATGCGGACGATGGACTTCCGCAAGGACAGCGTTTCGTTCCTCGTTCGGTTCGTTGGTGGCGAATTGGACGAGACCAAGGGCACCACGTTGCTCACCAGCGTCGGGGCGCTTTCCATGGGCGGGCGCACCGCTGCCACACAGCGGCTCAGTTCGACCCAACTCAGTGACCTCACGACGGGGCGTCGCTTCAGATTCAACGCGAGCGCCACCACGGAGGGGCTCGTCTTCCAGCTCAGCGGCGCGCCGGACGAGATGGCGGACGGCTGCCGCGTCATGCACGCGCTGCTGACGGGGCCGCGCCTGGAGCAGGCCGCCTTCGACCGCTGGCGCACGCAGGTCAACATGATGCTTCCGCAGATGGAAACGAACACCGCGTACAAGGCGAGTCGCTTCGTTGCAGACTCGTTGAGCGGCAACGACCCGCGCGTCAATCCGCTCAACGCGGAGCGCGTCGGCGCGATCAAGATCGAGGAGGCGCAGAACTGGCTTGAGGGTGTGTTGCGCACCGCGCCCATCGAGGTCGCGATTGTCGGCGACATGCCGCGCGAGAAGATGCTGGAGTTGGCGCGCCGCTACATCGGTACGCTGCCCAAGCGCGAGCTCGCGCGGGCCGACTACATCGCGAAGCGGACGGTGGTCCAGAACAAGGGGCCGTTCGTCAAGACGATCGAGGTGGATACGATTACGCCGCGCGCCGAAGTCATGCTGGGCTGGCGCGGGCCGTTGCGCGCGCAGCGCGTTGACCGGCGTGTGCTGCTGTTCGCGTCGCAGATTCTCGGCATGCGCATCACGACGGAAATCCGCGAGAAGCGGGGACTCACCTATTCGTCGCAGGTGGCCGCTACGCCTGGTCAGCTCGACGGCATGGGGCGGCTCATCGTGGCGTTTACCGCCGATCCCGAAAAAGCGGTCGAGGCGGCCAAGATCGCGCGCCAGGTGGTCGAGGATATGATCGAAAAGTCGCCGCCCACCGACGCGGAGATGGACTCGATTCGCAAGCAGATCCAGAACATCCTCAGCACGCAGATCAAGCAGCCGGCCTTCTGGGCGCAGACGCTCTCATTGCTGCTCACCGAGGGCCGCACGCTCGACCAGGTCAAGTCCATCGAGAAGGACTACGCATCCGTCACCAAGGAGCAGATCGCGGACGTCCTCAAGCGCTACGTGATCGAGGAGCGCTACTACCAGGCGATCGGAACCCCCAAGAAGAAGGGGTAGAAGCCCGTCCGCTGCGGTTCGCGTGTTGTGGGCTTCGGGAGTATTGGGGCAGCGCCGTAATCGACCGAGGCCCAACGACCCCGGCTACGCCATGTGGCTATCTGGTCGCGACGCAGAGCCCAAAGCCCATAGCCCAAAGCCGATCCAGGAAAGACTGGCTACTCCACCAACTCGATCCGCAGGCCCAGGCGCGCCATGCCGATGAGCGGTTGCGGCGGGAAGAGCTTCGTGTCGATGGGCACGCGCACATGCAGGCGCTGGCCGCTCGGCGTTTCCTCGAGCAGCGTTTGCACGGTGCCGGTCTGGACGGGAATGCCGCGCGCGCTCGCTTTTTTTACCGTCAGCACCGGGGCCTTGGCGAGCCGTTGCGGCAGGTCCACCACGCGGTAGACCTCCATTTTCAGCTCCTTCATGACGTCGTGGGTGCGCACGCTGTAGTAGTCCATCAGCCGCGCCTGCGGCAGCATGAAGTCGATGTTGCCGGGCACGGCGTTGAGCAGCGGCGCCATCGTGATCACGAGCTCGAACTGTTCGCCCTTGCCGAGGCGCGCGCGCATTCGTCGCGGCGCGTCCTTGGCGAACGGCGCGAAGGCGGGATCGCCATAGAGGATCATGCCGGCGCCGTTGCGCAGGCGGTTGGCGCGCCCCTCGCCCGTCATGCGCACGCCGGCGGTCGCCGGGTAGTGGATGCGTTCGGGGGCGAAGGCGAGCGCCAACCGGTCGGCCATCATCTTGGTCGCCTCGCCCAGTCGCATGCCGTCGTCCACGACGTACTGGAAGACCTGGTTATTGAGCGGGCCGTGCCACGGATCGACGCCGCCGATAAACGCGGCCAAGCCCGAGTCGAGCAACTGCAGCGCGACGGAATCCTCGGTGCTTACGCTGCCCTTGCCCACGAACTTGCCGCCTGCGCCCGGTGCAAACCAGCGGCCCGGCGCGCCGTTGTAGCAGGCGCAGTTGAACAACACGGCGTGCGGCAGTTCGATTTTCCACTCGCGCAACTGCGGTGCCGTGAAGCAGCCCGCCATGCGGTCGGGATAGCCGTGCGAGAAGAACAGCAGCATGTCGCGCCCGGCGAAGGAGCGCAGCGCGCGCTCGGCGGCGGCCTCTTGTTTGCCGCGGGGCGCGTGGGTATGCACCAGCTGTACGTCGAACTCGCAGCCCAACGTCTCGAGTGCCGGGAGCGGGCCGGCGGGCGGCATGCGCTGTCCTTCCCATGTGCCGAACATGGCGCCGCGTCGCGTGTAGACATGGCCGCGCGCGGCCTTGATGCGCTGTACGAAACGGAGGGCGGCAGCGCCGTCGCGCCCCGTCACGAACCCATATTCGAAGTCGATGAACGGATCGTCGTCCACGCGCGTGGCCAGCGTCAGCAGCGCGTGGCTCAGATCGACGTCGATACGCGCCGGCGGCAGCACGTAGACGACAAAGCGCGGCGGGCGCGCACGCAGGCGGGGCAGCAGCGTCTCGACCGATCCGAAGCCCTCGACTCGCCCGTCATGCAGCGCGGCCATCGCCTTCGCCGCCGGCATGTACGCGGGCCCCTCGACCAGCACGAGGTAGTCGTCGCCCGCCGACGCGAGGCGGAGTAACAGGCAGAGCGTGATCGTGATGCGCATGGGCTACTCGGGAATGAACGCGACGATGCGCACCGGGCCGCCGCTTCCGCCCGCGATCTTCATCGGAAGCGCGAAGATGTGCGCGCCGGTGGCCGGCAGGGCGTCGAGGTTGGCGACGTTTTCGAACGCGGGGATCTGCGCCTTGAAGAGGATCTGGTGGCTCTCGAAGTTGGTGGACTGGCCGTAGTCGATGCTGGGCGTATCGAGACCGATCGCGCCGATGCGCCGGTTGTCCACCAGCCAGCGGGCGGCGCTCGGCCGTAACCCGGGAAAGTGGAGCTTGGCGACCGCGTCGGGGCCGGTCTCGTTGGTGCCCATGTACTTGAGGCGGTTGGGCCAGTAGCGGTGGAAGCCGGTGTTGATCAGCACGATGGCGCCGTCCGGGATGCGCCCCTCGCGCGCCTCCCAGGCCGTGATGTCGTCGATGGTGACCTGGTAGTCGCGGTCGGCGGCCGCGCGCTGGATCACGCTAATGACCAGGCCGGGGCCGATCAGTTGGTCCACCGGGATTTCGGCCAGCGAACGCTGCCCCTCGGCAAAGTGGATCGGCGCATCGACGTGCGTGCCGCCGTGCTCCGACGCCTCGAACCAGTACGAGGAGTAGAAGTAGCCCCGGGCGGTGATGCCCTTGAACTCCGCCTTGCGCGTGAACGGCTTGGCGGTCGGCCAGTAGATCGTGTCGGGTCCGAAGGAGTGGGTGAGATCGATCCAGCGCCCGGCTGGGAAGGTCGGCGGGGGCGTCTCGCCGCACGCGACCGTCAAGGCCAACAGGAAACCGATTCTCATGCAGCCAGTGTAGTCAACTCACCTTCGTGATGACGATGCGCTCCACGCGGTCGAACCCGTCGAAGTAGAAGATGATCCCCTCGAATCGCCAGAAGCGGGCGCCGTAGCGGTGGCGGTCGGATCTTCCGTAGGCGGCCTCGACCGCGGCGCGCACGTCCCACAGGCGCACTCCTTTCGCCGTGCTGCCACCGAAGTTTGTGCGGGTGATGATGGTGTTGGCCTTGCCGTCGGGATCGAAGTTGACCGTCAGGCCCGAGCGCACCGAGTGGTTGGCGTGTCCGCTGCCCGACCGCGTGATTTCCAACGGCTTGCCGTGCAGACGCGCCAGGTCGGACGCCGTCGCCTCGCCCAGCTTGAACGGGCCGATGCCGACGGCGGCCTCGAGGACCAGTTTTTTGGATGCCGCGTTCGTGTTGGATCGGCTCTTGACGGGAAGCCGCTCCGGTGCCGCGAAGCCGAGCTCGGGCGACTCGACCGCGTAGCGTCCCTTGTCGTCGAAGGCAACGCGCAGCTTCCATTTGCGCGCACGCCGGAACTTCACCCTGGGATAGTCCCCCGGCTTGTCCTGATAGGGCTGGAGCTTGTGGAACAGCGTGTTCGGCTTGTACGGCCACGTGGTTCCCGCGCACTTGCCGGGCACCTCGCCGAAGCCGATTTCGTACTCCTTGATGATCTCGCGCCGCGCGTTCTTGCCGAGACCGAAGCTGCCGAAGTGCTGGTCGGCGCGCTTGAGTGCCCCGGCCAGGGTCTTGAAGACTTCGACCTGGTAGGTGACGCGCTCCGTCGGCGCCTCTCCCATGTTGGCCCATGTGCGTTCGGTCTTGCGGATGCGCTGAATGAGGTACGGGCGGTCGCCGAGCGCGTTTTCCGTCGTTTTGTAGAAGACGTAGAAGAGCCGGCCATTGCGGAACGAGTGGACCAGCAGCGGCTCGTGCCAGGCTCGGAGGTCGATACCGGCCTTGCGCGCCTGCTTGTAGATGAACGACTTCTCGAGCCCGCCGGAGTCCGCGCCTTCCCGGAATCCATCGAACAGATGGATCAGTCGCAGGTCGGGCGCATCGCCGGCGCGCGCCGGCGGGGCGACGAGCAGGATGCAGGCCAGCAAGAATCGCATGGACAGAAGTTACCTGTTGGACGCCGTCGCGGGTTCAAATCACGTGCGCCACCCCGTACGATTCGCAGCGATGACCGACGGCAGCGAACCGATCGAAATCTCCGTGGTCGTGCCGGCCCTCAACGAGGAGGGCAACATAGGCGCGCTCTGCGGCGCTCTCGTGCCGGTGCTCGAGGAGCTCACTCCGGACTGGGAAATCCTCATCTGCGACGACGGGAGCACGGATCGGACGTGGGCGCGCATTCAGGAGCAGGCGACCGGCAATCCCCGCATCCGCGGCATCCGCCTCTCGCGCAACTTCGGCCATCAGTACGCGATCGTCGCCGGGCTTGGCCGCGCCCGCGGTCGCGCGGTGATTTCAATGGATGCGGATATGCAGCATCCGCCCGCCGTGATTCCCGACCTGGTTCGTGAATGGCGCGAAGGCGCGAAGATCGTCAAGACCGTTCGTGAGGGGACCGTCTACGCCAGCTGGTTCAAGCGCACGCGCTCGCGGATCTATCACCGCGTCTTCGCCTGGCTCTCCGGCGTACGTCTGGAGGCGGGCACATCCGACTTTCGCCTGCTCGATCGCGACGTCGTCGATGCGCTGCTCCAGATCGACGAGGAGGGTCTGTTCCTGCGCGGCCTGGTCGAGTGGGTGGGCTACACGCACGCCGTGGTGCGCTTCACGGCGGCGGATCGGCTGACAGGCGTGACCAGCTTCTCGTTCCGAAGGCTGTTGAGTGTGGGCTGGCACGGTGTCACGTCGTTTTCGATCGTGCCCCTGCGGCTCGGGATCGCCCTGGGGATCATGTCGAGCATCGTCGCCTTCCTCGCCGTCGCGTACGCAATCGTCTCCAAGTTCGTGCTGGGGTTCGCGGTTCCCGGCTGGGCGTCTTCGCTGGCGATCCTGTCGTTCCTCTTCGGCGTGCTGTTCGTCTACCTGGGACTCCTGGGCGAATACATCGGTCGCATCCTCGTCGAGACGCGCCGTCGCCCGCGCTTTCTCGTGAGCGAAACGGTCGGGCTCGCGGCGCCCACTCGCATCGATCGTCGGGCGCGCTGATGCCGTGTAGGCTCATCGTCAACGCGGATGACTTCGGCCAGACCGAGGCGATCAATCGCGGCATCGTGCGCGCCTGCCGCGACGGCCTCGTCACGTCCGCCACGCTCATGGCCAGTGCGCCTGCCTTTCACCACGCAATGGCGCTGGCGCGCGAGACGCCGCAGCTGGACCTCGGCGTGCATCTCACGCTGACCCACGAGCGACCTCTCAGCGAGCCCGGTCTCGTGCCCAGCCTGGTCACCGATGACGGCGTCTTCCCGCAGTCGGTTGGTGCGCTTGCGCTGCGGTTTCTGAGGGGTGCCGTGGATTCGCGCGAGTTGAAGCTCGAACTCGAGGCGCAGTTGGCGCGCGCAGCCGATTCGGGCCTCGCGCTGAGCCACATCGACGGGCACCAGCACATACACGCTTTCCCGGCGGTGCGCACGGTCGCCCGCGAACTCGCGCCGCGGTTCGGCATCGAACTGGCGCGCATGCCCTACGAACCGATTCGCGCTGCGTGGCTCGCCGACCCGTCGCACTGGCCGCGCATCGCCCAACTCGCCGCCCTGAACGCAGTGGCGCGCGCCGGCGACTGGGGCGGCCTGCGCACTCCCAACGAGCTTGCGGGATTCCTGCACGGCGGCTCGCTCGATTTCGCCAACCTGCGCGCGACGATTGACACGCTGCCGGACGGGGGCGTCTGCGAACTCATGTGCCACCCCGGCGAAGACGAGACTGACCGGTGGGGGTATCGGCGCCGTGACGAGTTGGATGCGCTGGTGGATCCGCGCATCGCCGCATTGCTGGATGAGCGCGGCGTTACCCTGATTGCGTTCGGAGATCTCGCATGACGGCTCCCGGTATCACGCGCCGCGCCTATCGCATCGACGGGCTCGACTGCGCCGAGGAGGTGCGCGCGCTCAAGGGCAGCGTGGGCCAACTCGATGGCGTGCAGGCGCTCTCCTTCGATGTCTTGCGCGCGCGCATGGTGGTCACCTTCGATGGCGCGGCGATCGACGAGAAAGCGATCTTCGCCGGGGTCCGCAAGGCGGGCCTCAAGGCGCACCCGTGGTCGGCTGAGGGCGAGTCGCGTTCCGCCCGCACGATTCTGACCGCGTTGTCCGGCGTCGCGACGGTCGTCGGAGTCCTGATGCTCGCTGCGGACAGGCCCGCTCAGGTGCCGTTCGCGCTGGGCGTTGCGTTCGGCACGTGGACGGTGCTGCCCAAGGCGTGGAACGCGGCGCGCGCGCTGCGCCCCGACATGAACCTGCTGATGACGATCGCGGTTGTCGGGGCGCTGGGGATCGGGGAGTGGTTCGAGGCCTCGACGGTGAGCTTCCTCTTTTCGTTCTCGCTGGTGCTCGAGGCGTGGAGTGTGCGGCGCGCACGCCGCGCGATCGAGTCGCTGCTCGATCTGACTCCCGCCATGGCGCACGTCGTCGGCGAGGACGCGGAGCAGGATCTGCCTGCCGATGCGGTCGAACCCGGCACGCTCGTGCGCGTGCGGCCCGGCGAACGCGTCCCGCTCGATGGCCGGATCGAGTCGGGCGCCAGCAGTCTGGACGAGTCGCTGCTCACCGGCGAGAGCATGCCGGTGGAAAAGCAGGCGGGCGATTCCGTCGTGGCCGGTTCGATCAACGGCGACGGCATGCTCGAGGTTCGCACGACGCACGCGGCCGGTGACAGCACTGTCGCCCACATCGCCAAGCTGGTCGAGGAGGCGAGCGAGCGCGGCAGCGAGTCGGAGCGCTGGGTCGAGAAGTTCGCGCGCGTCTATACACCGGTGGTTTTGGCGCTCGCGCTTATCGCCCTCGTGGCGCCGCCGCTGCTCTTCGACGTCGCGTGGGACGACGCGTTCTACCGCGCGCTGGTGCTGCTCGTCATCGCCTGCCCCTGTGCCCTGGTCATCTCCACGCCGGTCGCGATCGTCTCCGGCCTGACCGCGGCGGCGCGCCATGGCGTGCTGGTCAAGGAGGGCCGCTTTCTCGAAATTGCCGGCGACCTGACGCTGGTCGCGTTCGACAAGACCGGCACGCTCACGCAGGGGCGCCCCAAGGTGGTCGAGCTGGTCGCGCTCGACGGGCACACCGAGGAGGAGCTGCTGTCCCGCGCCGCCGCTGTCGAAGCGGGCTCCGAGCACCCCCTGGCGCGCGCCATTATCGACGAGTGCAAGCGGCGCGGCCTCGCGGTCCCGGCGGCCTCCGAGGTGCGCGCCGTGCGCGGCAAGGGAGTGGAAGGGCGCTTCGACGGTCGATCGTTCTGGGTCGGCTCGCACCGTTGGGTCGAGGAAAAGGGGCGCGACAGCCACGACACCGATAAGCACATGCTTGAGCTCTCGCGGCACGATCGATCGGTCATGTTGGTGGGCAACGAACGGCATGTCTGCGGACTGATCGCCGTGGCCGACGATGTCCGGCCGGAGGCGCGGCTGATTCAGGGCGAGTTGCTGGCCGAGGGTGCCGACTGCCTCATGCTCACCGGCGACAACGAGCGCACGGCGCTGAGCATTGCGGCGAACATCGAGTGGAAGCCGCAGCTCGTGCGGGCGGAACTGCTGCCCGAGGAGAAGATCGCCATTGTCGAGAAGCTCGTCGCCGAGCGGCCGCCGGTCGCGATGGTGGGAGACGGTATCAACGACGCGCCCGCGCTCGCCGCGGCTGATCTCGGCATCGCCATGGGCGTCGCGGGCAGCGATACCGCCATCGAGACTGCGGACGTCGCGCTCATGACGAGCGACCTGACCAAGATCCCCTGGCTCATGCGCCACTCGCGCCGCACGCGCCGCATCGTGCGCCAGAACATCATTGGCGCGCTCGCCCTCAAGGCGGTCTTCGTACTGCTCACATTCGGTGGCGTCGCATCCCTGTGGATGGCCATCGTCGCCGACATGGGAGCGTCGCTGGTCGTCGTAGCGAATGCGCTTCGTCTACTCTGGGACAAGCGGTAATCGGCTTTGGGCTTTGGGCTTTGAGCTATGCGAAACGACCAGACCGACCGATCGCGAACGATTTGTGATGGGGTCTCAAGTGTCGCGTAGCCGGCACTTGGACATCCGAGGCCCAAGACCGATACATGCGCGAGTGGCTGGCATAGTTGCGGCGCAAAGCTCAAAGCCCAAAGCCCAAAGCCGATGCGAGGGGTCTATTCGGGTTCCTGCAGCTTCTTCACGATCTTGCGCGTGATGGCTCTCGGCGTAATCCGCACAAGGAGATTCACGAGCTTGGTCATGAATCCGGGAAGGATGACGGCGCGTCCTTTGCGGAAGCCTTCGTAGCCGAGCAGCGTGGCGCGCTCACAGCTCATGGCGCCCACGCGGAACAGGGGCGAGCTGGAACTGCCCGCGACATCGCCGAACTCCGTCAGCACGGGTCCCGGGCAGAAGGCGCTTACCGTTATGCCCTTGCCCAACGTCTCTTCGCGAACCGCCTCGGTCAGGTGCAGCACGAACGCCTTCGTCGCGTAGTAGGTTGCCATGTAGGGGCCCGCCTGCAGCGCCGCCAGCGATGCGACGTTGAGCACGCCCCCGCGCCCCCTCTCGATCATCCCGGGCAGAAGCCGGTGGGTGAGATCCGCCAGCGTCAGCACGTTGAGGCGGATCATCTGCATCTGATCGCCGTGGTCGAGATGGATGAACTCTCCCAGCTTGCCGAAGCCGGCGTTGTTGACGAGTGTCTCCACCTCGATCTCCTGGACATGCAGCCAGTGCTCGACGTGTTCGGCGGCGTTCGGATCCGAGAGATCCTGCGGGAGGATTCGTACTTCGACCGGAAGCGAGGCCGCCAGATTCTCCAGCATGGCCTCGCGCCGCGCGACGAGCGCGAGCGGGTGGCCGTCCGCGGCAAACAGACGCGCGAACTCCTCGCCGATTCCCGATGAAGCGCCGGTGATGAGGACCCATCTTTTGTCCATCTGAAGACAAGCTTATTCGATCAATTTGCCCGCTGCTCGTTCTCGGTACCATCGGGCGCGCCATGATTCGCATCGAACAACTCGACTTCGAATACCCCGCCGGTGGGTTCCGACTGCGCGTTGGCGAGTTGGCGGTTCAGAGCGGTGCGCGTGCGGCGGTGATCGGCGCGAGCGGGTGCGGCAAGACGACGTTGCTGCACCTCCTGGCGGGCATTCTCACGCCCGCCGCGGGGACGATTCGTATCGACGGCCGCGAAATCACGGGGCTGCCCGACGCCGAGCGGCGCGATTTCCGAATCGGCACCGTCGGCCTCGTCTTTCAGGAGTTCGAGCTGCTCGAGTACCTCGACGTGCTCGACAACGTGCTGCTGCCGTTCCGGATCAATCGCAGCCTGCACCTCGACGCGCCGGCACGCGAACGGGCTCGGGAGCTGGCGGAAAGCGTGGGGCTGGGCGACAAGCTTTCCCAGCCGGTGCCGCGGCTTTCGCAGGGCGAGCGGCAGCGCGTCGGAATTTGCCGCGCCCTCGTGGCCGCGCCCTCCCTGATCCTCGCCGACGAGCCGACCGGCAACCTCGACCCCGACAACAAGGAGCGCGCGCTCGACATCCTCGAGCGCTTCGCCGCCGACCGTGGGGCCACGCTGGTGGTGGCGACCCACGATCACGCGCTGCTGCCCAGATTCGACCAGGTGATCGACTTCGCGGAGTTGCTGGCGTGAGCGACACGCTCTACCTCGCCTGGCGCTACATGCGCTACAACCGCGGGAAAACGGCGATCCTCGTCGCTTCGCTGGCGCTGCTGCTCTATATCCCGATGGGGCTCCAGCTGCTCGTCGATCGGACGGCGGCGCGGCTGCGGACGCGTGCCGACACGACTCCGGTCATCATCGGCGACAAGGGCAGCTCGCTCGATCTCGTCCTGCGCGCCCTCTACTTCGAGGGCGAGGTGCCGGCGGCGATTCCCTACGCGCAGGTCACCCGCATCGCGGCGACCGGTCTCGCGGACGCGATTCCGATCCACGCGCGGTTCGCGGTGCGCCAGCAGCCGGTCGTCGGAACGACGATCGACTATTTTCGGTTTCGAGGGCTGGCCACGGAGCGCGGCGGGCTCTTCACGGGTCTGGGCGAGTGCGTGCTCGGGGCCGCCGCGGCGGAGGCGCTCGATGCGGGCCCCGGCGACAAGGTCGTCACCTCGCCCGAGAACCTCTTCGACCTGGCCGGTTCCTACCCGCTGCGGATGCGCGTGACCGGCGTGCTGAGCCGCAGCCACTCGCCCGACGACGACGCCGTGTTTGTCGATATCAAGACCGCCTGGGTGATTGCCGGGCTCGGCCATGGGCATCGCGACCTGGCCGAAAAGGGGGCTGAGGGGCAGGTTCTCGAGCGCGACGGCAACCGCATCACCGCCAACGCCTCGGTGGTCCAGTTCAACGAGATCACGCCCCAAAACCTGGGCAGCTTCCATTTTCACGGCGACCGATCCGCGCTTCCGGTGACCGCGGTGATCGCGCTGCCGCACGACGACAAGTCTCGCACTCTGCTCCTCGGCCGCTACCTCGGGCGCGACGAACCCTGCCAGATCGAGGAGCCGAGTGCCGTCATGAATGAAGTCATCGCGACGGTCGTGCGGGTGCGGGGCTACGTGATCGCGGTCGCGTTGCTGCTCGGCTGCGGCACGCTGCTCACCATCTGTTTGGTCTTTCTGCTCTCGATCCGCCTGCGGCGCCGCGAGCTGGCAACGATGGAAAAGATCGGTTGCTCGCGCAGCCTCGTCGCCGCGCTGGTCGGAAGCGAGGCCGCGATCGTCTTTGTGGTCGCACTCGCGCTGGCGTTGCTGCTCGCCCTGCTGACCGCGTGGGGCGGCGAAAGCTTGATTCGGGGGCTGATCGTGTGAGCCTGATTGGGTTACATTCTCCGTGAAAGGAAATTCCATGAGGGCATTTAAGTCTCTTCTTTGTGTTGCGTGCGTGCTCGTGGTGGGCTGCGCCGGAACGACCCAGGGCCAGCAGGAGTCGCAGAAGATCAACTCCCAGGTTTCGAACTTCGGCAAGGCAGCCGAGAGCACGGAGCTTGAGATTCGCACCGCGATCGTGACCCTGACGTCGATGATCGAGAGCGAAGGCGGCGACCTGAACGCGCCGTACAAGAAGTTCGCGGCGAGCGTGAACAAGAGTGACAAGCAGATCACCGACCTCAAGACGCGCATCGCCAAGATGGACGCCGCGGCGGCCACCTACTTCCAGACCTATGAGGGCGACCTCGAAAAGATCGCGTCGGAGGACATGCGCGAATCGCGCCGCAAGCGGCTCGAGGCCGCGCGCGCCAACTACCAGGCGCTCAGCCAGCACGCCAACGGCATCGTGACGGCATCGGAGCCGCTGATCGCAACGCTCAAGGATGTCTCGACCGCGCTCGGGCTGGAACTCAACCCGGGTTCGGTGCAGGCTCTCAAGGCCAACGCCGACAAGCTCGGCAAGATGGCCGACGACTGGTACAAGCGCATCGCCGAGATCAAGGCGGACGCCCAGAAGTGGCAGGCCGAGACGGCTCCCACGGTTGCCGAAGGCGCCGGCGTTGATAAAGAAGCTGGCAAAGATGGTGGCGAGGCCGCCAAAAAGTAAGTGACGACGCTCTCGCGTCTTCTGGTTCTTATTCCGGGCGTACTCCTGTGCTTCGCGTGCGGGAGTACGCCCGTTGCTCGTAGGTCGGGGTTCCTCGACGACTACGGCAAGCTGGCGCCGGTCGACGGCAACCAGGGCATATGGGCCTATGAGTCCTCCGATCTCGACCTGCGCACCTACAAGCACGTGCTGGTCGAGAAGACCGTCGCCTGGTTCCATCCCGACGCGGATGCGAACGAGATCGACGCCGGGGAACGCATGCGGCTCACGCGCGAATTCGGGCGCGTGCTGCGGGTCACGCTGCGCGACAACGGCTACCGCGTCGCAAAGGAGGCGGGCCCCGAGACGCTGCGCGTCAAGGCGGCGTTGACCGACCTCTACGTCAAGATCGCGCCGCTCAGCACCGAAGGCAACCGAGCGGGCCGGATCGTGCTGGATGGAGCCTCGATGGAAGCGGAGCTTTCCGACAGCGAATCCGGCAAGGTGCTGCTGGCGGTCATGTCCACGCGGCGCGGCGGCGGTATGCAGTCGTATCGCGGCGACGCCAACCAGCGCGTCTTCCAGTACTGGGCCGACCAGCTCGTAAAGCTGCTGACCGACGGTCGATAGTTGCCGCCCGCGCGTCGCTTCGCTACCTTCCGGCTCGGAGGTAGATATGACCAATCCGTCGCGGGCTCGATTCGGCCTGCTCCCGATCCTGTTGTTCGCCGTTGCCTGCAAGGTCGGCCCCGATTACACGCCGCCTGAGTTGCCGCAGCCCGACGCCTGGTCGCAGGAACTGCGCAACGGCGTCCTGATGGGCGCCGAGGACCTCAGCAAGTGGTGGGAGAAGTTCAACGATCCCATCCTGACCGACCTCATCAAGCGCGCCGACGAGGGCAACCTGGATCTCAAGATCTCGATCGCGCGCATCCGGGAGTCGCGCGCGCTGCTCGGCATCGCCAAGGGCGATTGGATGCCGCAGGTCGCCGCAACCGGCAGTATCGAGGTGGGGCAGCCGAGCAACAACAACCCGAATCTTCCGCCGGGGATCAACCTCGATACCCAGGAGCTCTACAGCCTCGGCGGCGACGCGACCTGGGAAATCGATGTTTTTGGCCGCATCGCCCGCAACGTCGAGTCTTCTGCGGCGAGCCTGTCGGCGCAGTACGAGGACTACCGCGACGTGCGCGTGATTCTCTTTGCGGATGTGGCGCGCAGCTACATGACGATGCGCGCGTTCCAGGCGCGCATCAAATTCGCCGAAAGCAACGTCAAGCAGCAGTCGGACTCGCTCAAGCTGGCGGAGTCGCGCTTCAAGGCGGGGGTCTCCCCCGAACTCGACGTGGCGCAGGCGAAGAGCAATCTCGGCAGCACCGAGGCTTCGATTCCCCTGTTCCAGCAGGGGCGCATGCGCTCCGTGCTGCGCATCGCCGTGCTGCTGGGCGTGCATCCGCAGAAGGTGGTCGATGTGCTGGCCGAGGTGCAGCCGATTCCCGAGATGCCCAGCGAGGTGACCGCGGGGGCGCCCGCCAACCTGTTGCGACAGCGCCCGGACATTCGCGCCGCGGAGCGCGCTCTCGCCGCGCAAACGGCGCAGATCGGCGTCGCGACCGCGGACCTCTATCCGCGCTTCAGCCTTTCCGGCTTCTTCGCGTTCGAGACGGGCGACCTGGGAGATCTGTTCGATAGCGACAGCGTCACGTGGGGCATCGGCATGCCGATTCGCTGGGACATCTTCCGCGGCGGCCAGATCCGCAACAACATCGCGGCGAACGAGGCGCGCACGGAGGCGGCGCTCAAGGCGTACGAACGGGCGATTCTGCTGGCCGTCGAGGATGTCGAAGGGTCCATCAACCGCTACACGCTGGAGCAGGACCGCCGCGACGCGCTGAAGCGCGCGGTGATCGCGGCGGAGCGCACCGTGGAACTCTCGCTCGAGCTCTACAAGCAGGGGCTGGTGAACTTCCAGAACGTGCTCGACTCGCAGCGCTCGCTCAACGCCTTCCAGGACTCCCTGGCGCAGAGCGAGGGTCTGGTGGCGGTCAACCTGGTAAGCCTCTTCCGGGCGCTGGGTGGCGGCTGGCAGGAACTTCCGGAGGACGCGGCCAAGGACGCCTCGATGGACGACAAGGAGAAGAAGAAGGCGGCCGCGGCGAAGGCTGCGTAGGTCGGCTAGTCTCACGAGCATGTACGGAGGCATTGCGACCGCGGGAGCGGATCAGATTCTCTACGCCCAGCACGACGGCGATCTCTTCCTGATCGACGTCGAATCGGGCGATCTGCTCGATCTGCAGACCCCGCACCCCTTCTGCCCCGCCAAGATCGAGCTGAGCGCCTGTGCGGTGGCGCCCGACGGCAGCTATCTGCTGGCCGACAGCCTGCACCACCGGGTGCGTCGGCTCGACGCGCAGGGCGGTCCGCTCGGCCTCATCGGACGCGCGCCCGTCGCCGGCATGCGACAGGAGGACGAAACGGGCGTGATTGCCGATCCGGTGGCGCTGCTCCCGGTCGATGATGGCGTGGTCACGGTGAGCGGCGGCGAGGACCAGGAGCACGCCGTGCAGCGCTTCGACTTCGACGGCACGCAGCGCGCTACGTTCGCGCATCCGACCGGCGGGTTTTTTCGCGCGCACGGCATCGCGCGGGTGGGCGAGGAGATCTGGATCGCGGAGACCGTGGGCGGGGCCATTCGACGGTTCGCAGGCGACGGGACGTTTCTGGGCGACACCAAGCTGCATGTCGAACTTCAGCGTCCCTTCCGGCTCGTGGCCGACGAGTACGGCGGCGTGCTGCTGCTGCTCGCGCCTGAATCGGAGGAGGAGCAGGACGTTTCGGGCGTCGCGCGGATCGCCCCCGACGGCTCGTTCGAAGGCTGGATCGTGCCGGGCGGCGAGGAGCCGGGCCACGTGCATCTGCCGTTCGACATCGCGGTGCTCCCGGATGGCCGGTTTGTCGTCGCGGATCTGCCGCTGGGCACGCCGCCCGACGTGCGCCTGCAGCTGTTCGCGGCGGATGGCAGCCTCAAGCGCGTGCTGGTCTCCGACCGGATGGCGCTGGAGGTGCTCAAGGACGCTTGGCGCGAGAGCTACGCGGGCGCCCAGGCGGAGACGGCGGAGGAAATGCTGGCGCTGGCGCGCTTGGAGCACTTTTTCCGCGGCACCGACCCCGAAGCCGCGGAACGGGCCGCCCTCCTCTACCGCGCCGCGACGGCCATGGATCCGGCCGATTCGCGACCGCGCGCAGGATTAGGCGATCTGCTGCAGCATGGGGCGGGGCGCCCGCTCGAGGCGATCCACGAATTCGAGGAGGCGATCGCCGCAGGCGCTCCCGAGGCCGATTTTCGGGCCCGCATCGCGGAATGTCGCCACGCCGCGGGCGATCTCGACGGGGCCATCGCCCTGCTCGGAACGCTGCTCGACGAGGAGGATCTCCCCGAGGAGGCGCCGCGCCTGCTCGACGAGTTGGGATCGTGGTTTCTACAGCGCGCCGGCGAAGATCCCAGGGCTTGATCTTGGCCCCAAAACCTTCCCGGGTGTGGTTCAATACGCGGCTCTCATGGCCACGAAGAGCAAAAACGCCCGCGTTTACGTCATCATGGAGTGCACCGAAACCGGTGAGCGCACCTACATGGCGCAGAAGAACAACAAAAACGGCTACAAGCTCGAGTTGAAGAAATACAACCCGAAGCTTCGCCGCCACACCATCTACAAAGAGCGCAAGAAGTAGCGCGTGTCCTCGCTCGCAGCAGCGATCGAGCACACCCTCTTGCGAGTTGACGCCACGTTCCAGGACGTGGCGCGTCTCGTTGATGAGGCCGTCGCCTGGGGCTGTCACGGCGTCTGCGTTCCGCCCAATGTCGTCTACGGCCTGCGGCGGCGCTCTCCCCGCTGCCCTCTTCCCGTCATCACCGTCGTCGGGTTTCCGTTCGGCTACGACGCCTCCAACGCGAAGGCCGCGGCCGCCAAGATCGCGCGCAAGGACGGCGCCGACGAGATCGACATGGTCGTGCAACTCGGCTACATCAAGGATGGGTCGTGGGATGCGTTCGAGGCCGATATCGAGATGGTTCGCGAAGCGGCTGGCAAGTGCGTGCTGAAGGCGATTCTCGAGACCGGCCTTTTGACGGACGCCGAGCGCGACCAGGCGGCGGAGTTGGCCGTGAAGAACGGCGTCGACATGCTCAAGACCTCGACCGGCTTCGGCCCGCGTGGCGCCACGGTCGCGGACGTCGAGGCACTCGCGCGGTTCGGACCGGTCAAGGCCGCGGGCGGAATCCGTACGCGCGAACAGGCGGAAGCCCTCGTCGCAGCGGGCGCCACGCGTCTCGGCACGAGCGCCGCCAAGGTGATCCTGGGCCGATGAAGCTCACGGTCGAAGCGCGGTCGTCGGGCGAACGGCTCGACAAGTTCCTCGCGGGCCACCTGCCGGGCGTTTCGCGCGCGATCGTGATGAAGTTCCTCAAGGAGGGCGGCGCGCGCGTCAACGGCTACCGCGCCAAGCCCGGCGTGCGGCTCGAGGTGGGCGACGACATCGAACTGCGCGACTGGGACGAGGCGCTGGAACGCATTCGCGCCGGCAAGGTCCAGGGCCAGCCGGAACTGGCGCGCCCGCCGCTGCGCTCGGACATCGAGCTGCTCTACGAGGACGAGTTCCTGCTGGCGGTCAACAAGCCGCCCGGGCTCGTCATGCACCCGGGTCTCGGCCACGAGTCCGAAGGGCTCGATCGCATCCTGCGTGAGCGCTTCGGCGCCAACGTGAGACTCGTGCACCGCATCGACCGCGACACGAGCGGCGTGGTGGTGGCGGCGCGCGGTCACCCCAACGCCTCGCGGCGCATCTCGCGTGATTTCGCGGAGGGGGATATCGAAAAGGAGTACGTCGCCATTACGCGCGGTGTGCCCAAGCCGCGCCGTGGCCGGATCGAGGAGCGTCTGCTCGATACCAAGGCGCAGGGCGAAAAGGTGCGCATCGATCCGCGCGGCAAGACCGCGTGTACCGACTATGAGACCGAAGAGGTACGCGGCGAGTACGCGCTCGTTCGGGTGCGCCCGCGCACCGGGCGCCGCCACCAAATTCGCGTGCATCTGGCGTATCTCGGCGCGCCGTTGGCGATCGACCCGATTCACGGCAGCCGCAAAAAGCTGCGGCTCCTGGATCTCTGCCCCGACCTCCCGCGTAGCTGGAAAAACCCGGTCGTGCTGGGGCGCATGCCGCTGCACGCGGCGCGGCTGACGCTGCGCCACCCCGAAACGGGCGAGGACCTGACCATCGAGGCGCCGCTGCCCACAGACATGGCGGAGTTCTGGCGGCTCGCGGCGAATCCTTCGGATATGGGTTAAGGTTCCCGGACTATGGCGAGAACCAAGCGCAAGATCAACAAGGCCAACAAAGGCAGGCGTCCTGCTTGCGGCCACCAGACCCGCAAGAAGATCAAGACCCCCCGCTAATCGCTCTCCGAGAGAGCGGTTCGTTCCACGTAAGTGGTTGTGGGAACTTGGTTTAGGGGCTGTTGGGCGCACACTCGGGTGTGCAGACCCAGCTGGCAAATCAGCTGCGCGGGGCGAGTTCGTACGCCTTGATCTTGGCGTAGAGGGTCGGCTTGGAAATGCCGAGGATCTTGGCGCTGCGCGTCTTGTTCCACCCGGTGGCGTCCAGCACGCGCGCGATGTGACCCTTCTCCAGGTCGGCGATCGAGCCTAGGTCTTCGCCGTCATTCGCCGGGTGACGCACCGCTTTGCGCACGGCCGGCGGAAGGTCGGTCAGTCGCACGGCCTTGCCATCGCCCAGGATGAGCGCCTGCTCAATGCAGTTCTTGAGTTCGCGGACATTGCCCGGCCAGTCGTAGCGGACCAGCGCACGTTCGGCAGCCGAGGTGAGGTGCGCGCGCCGCAGTTCCGTCGATCCCCGGTAGGTGCGGATGAAGAACTCCGCCAGAATGGCGATCTCCTCGCGGCGTCGGCGCAGGGGGGGAACCTGGATCGCGACCACGTTGAGCCGGTAGTAGAGATCCTCGCGGAAGCGGCCATCGGCCACGCGCGCCTCGAGATCCTGATTCGTCGCCACCACGATGCGCGTGTCCACCTCGCGCGAGATCGTGTCGTTGAGGCGATCGATGCGGTTGTCCTGCAGCACGCGCAGCAGTTTCGCCTGCAACTCATGCTTCATTTCCCCGATCTCGTCGAGGAAGAGCGTGCCGTGGTCCGCCTGCTCGAAACGTCCGGCGCGCCCGGCGGGGTCGGCGCCCGAGATGGCGGACTTGGGCGCGTATCCGAACAGTTCGCTTTCCAGCAGCGTGTCGGGAATCGCCGCGCAGTTCACCGCGATGAACGGACCGTCGTGCCGCGGGCTCAGGCGATGGATCTCGCGCGCCGCCAGCTCCTTGCCGACGCCGCTTTCGCCGGTCAGCAGCACGGTGGCGGTGTGCGCCGCGACCTTTTCGATGCGGGCGCGGACGTCCTTCATCGTCTGCGAAACGAGAATCAGTCGCTCGCCGAGACCGAGCGCCTCCTTGAGCTGACGGTTCTCCTGCTTGCGGTGAAAATTGCCGTAGGCGAACGAGATCAGGTGCGCGAGGGCGGCGGCGAAATCGAGTTCGTCGTTCGTGAAAATCGAAGGCCGGCCCTGGTTGTCCACATACAACACGCCCTGCGGCCGGCCCTCGTCGCGCAGCGGCGCGCATAGGATCGCGCGCACATCGATGGAAAGCTCGTCGTCCGCGTCGTCGCCGTTGACGGCCGCCTCGGAGGAGAGGATCGCCGCGCCCGACTCGACCACGGCCCGCGCCACCGCGACGTTGATTTCCGTCAGCCCGCCGCGCGCCGCGTGGATCTCGAGGCCATCGTCGTCGTCGTCGAGCAGCGCGATCG
>Ga0164315_10000979_pt1 | contig 20947 bp, 19 predicted proteins | sample GuaBasSedimGuay6_FD_113737 | JGI IMG/M metagenome (GOLD analysis project Ga0164315, IMG submission 113737) | Subseafloor sediment microbial communities from Guaymas Basin, Gulf of California, Mexico - Guay6, Core 4569-2, 0-3 cm | ecosystem: Environmental > Aquatic > Marine > Hydrothermal vents... | reverse complement strand
GTGGAGAATAACGGAATCGAACCGATGACCTCTTGACTGCCAGTCAAACGCTCTAGCCAACTGAGCTAATTCCCCAAGGAGGCGGCAAATTTAAAAAATTATATCTATAAATCAACAGACTTGACGTATTTACTTTAATGCTGTAATTAGGAGATTGGATTTAGGAAATAAGGGATATAGAGGCTAGTATCTAAAAAATGTATTCATTCATTACACCACTCCTCTATTTTTCAACTTATTCCCCTTATTACCTTATACCTCCATTTAAATATTTTTTTAATCTTTGTAAAATGAAACGCCTATTTGTCGCCATAAAACTAAGTCCCGATGAAAATTTTCTCAGGATATACGATTTTCTTAAACAGAACTTAAAACAAGACCTCATAAAATGGGTAGAACCTGACAAACTACATCTTACACTTAAGTTTCTTGGCGAAACTCGTAATGAGAAAATACCAATAATTAAACAATTACTTACTGAGTTTGTAAAAGGGAAAAAAACATTGGAACTCAATTTTGACAAAGTTGGCATTTTTGGTTCTTCATACGACCCTAAAGTAATATGGTTTGGAATAAACCAGAATGAACAGATCAAAGAATTTGGTCATAAAATACTTCAACACTTTCATGAAAATGGTTTTAAACAAGACAGACAGAATTTTGTTCCTCACCTTACAATTGGTAGAATAAAGAAGTTGGAAAACAAAAGGTACTTTCAGTCGGTAATCGACAAAGTAAAAAACGAACCAATACAGTCTTTCCAGATAAATGAGATAATACTTTATCAAAGTATTCTTAAACCAACAGGGCCGATTTATATCACTTTGGGGGGATTTACTTTAGGTTGAGCATGATAACCATAACAATGACAACTTGATAACCTGACAACCCTACAAATACTCCTCCAACTCCATCCACCTTAGTGTTTTTTCATCAAGATCTTCAATAAGCAGACCTATTCTTGCAGATGCCTTTTCAAGTTTTTCATAATCCTGATCCCCTGAATTCAGAAATTCTTCAAGTTCCACTTTTTCCTTTTCAAGTTTTTCAATATCCTTTTCAAGTTGCTTATGTTCTGCCGTTTCGTTGTAAGTTAATTTAGTTTTAGGCTTTTCTTTTAATGGTTTCTTACTCTCCTTTTGCTCTTGCTTTTTAATTGAACTTTGTAATGCCCTGTGCTTTTTAACTTCTGCCTCTTGTGCCAGTCGGTGCTCTGTGTAATTTCCATAAAAGTCCTTAACCTCCCCTTTCCCCTTAAACAAAAATATATGATCAACCAGTCTGTCCATTAAATATCTGTCGTGGGAAACTAGTAAAACACATCCTTGAAAATCAATAAGAAACTCTTCAAGTATGTTTAGTGTTTCTATGTCGAGATCGTTGGTGGGCTCATCAAGAATTAAAAAATTTGGATTTTTAATTAAAATAGTAAGTAAATAAAGACGGCGCAACTCACCACCACTCAGAGTGTAAACATAATTATTTTGAACCTTTGGCTCAAACAAAAAATAGTTTAGAAACTGAGAAACTGTTATGGTTTTATTCTTGCCAACTTTAACTACTTCGGCAATTTCCATTAATACGTCAATTACTTTTTGATTTTTATCAAATTTGATTCCTTCCTGCGAATAGTATCCATAAGTAATTGTTTCTCCTGTTGTTATGCTTCCACTATCGGCCTCCAGACTACCAGTAATAATATTAAGTAGGGTTGATTTCCCAACACCATTTGGACCAATTATCCCAATCTTTTCACCTCTTTTAAAAAGATAATTAAATTCAGAGATCAATACATTGCTACCAAACGACTTACTTACATTTTCCAGTTCAAGAATCTTTCCCCCTACCCTTTTTGCCTGAATCTGAATTTTTAAATTTTTATCTCGGGTCCCTGAATGGGCATGGTCTTCCGCTTTGTAAAATGAATCTATCCTGGCTTTCGATTTAGTAGTTCTTGCCTTTGGTGAACGACGCATCCAGTCGAGTTCATTTCTTACATAATTTTTAGCATTGTCGATGGACATTTGTTCGGCCGATTCACGGTGCGCCTTTTTCTCAAGAAAATAACTGTAATTTCCTTTGTGGAGATGGATTTTAGATTTACTCATCTCGAGAATGTTATTACACACTTTATCGAGGAAATATCGGTCGTGAGTAACCATTAACAATGTAGTTGAAGAAGTAGAAAGATAACTTTCCAGCCACTCTATCATACTAATATCAAGATGGTTGGTAGGCTCATCGAGAAATAGCATATCAGGTTTGTCCAGCAAAGTAAAAGCCAGGGCAAGCCTTTTCTTTTGTCCACCTGATAAAGTATTAATCTTTTGGTTTATCTCCTTTATGGCAAACATGCTTAGCATTTGCTTCACTCTTTCTTCGTAATCCCATGCATCGAAAAAATCCATTTGCGTTGAGGCTTCATCAACAATTTTCTGAGTTTGCTGATTGTAATCATGTGTTTGAGCCTCAATGGCATTTTCATAAGCACGAATAACTTCAAGAGTCTTTGAATGTGTGCTTTGCAAAAGTTCAGCAATAGTACTTTCTTCGTCAAACTCAGGTTGCTGGGGAAGATAAGCTACTCTTAATCCATTTCTAATAACGAAAGTCCCTCCATCTGGACTATCAATTCCAAATAAAATTTTTAACAGACTGGTTTTACCAGTACCATTTTTCGCAATAAGTGCTACTTTGTCGCCCTTACTGAGTCCAAAACTAATATTGTCGAACAACACCAGTTCACCATAATGTTTAGACAGATTTTCTACTGAGAGGTAATTCACAAATTATTTATTAAACAGATTAATTTTAGCGCAAAAATAAGCCAATATTTTTCATAAAAAATGTATCTAGAACTTATTCAAAAGTCCACCTACTTTCCTGAATTAATAAAAACCTGTAACTCCTAAATATTATGATATTTATTATGTTAATACAGTTTTTAGGATAACTTCGCACCACCAAATTATTCTATGAAATATTTATTCCTAATCAGTTTACTGTTTATTATTTTCTTTAGTTTTTCCTGTGGCGAAGTCGGGCATAAAGAAGTGCACATTGATATTTCGAGCAATAAATACGAAGAACACCTCAAACAAATGCGTCAACTTGACAACGACAGCCTATATATTCTTGCTGATCAATACACATTGCTACTGGAAAACGAAAATCAAAACGATTCAACCAAAGCCTTTTTCTATTCGCAGTTGGGGGTTATTTATTACCAGCATTCCTTATTCAAACCTGCTGAAACAAATTTTGGTAAAGCGCAGGATTTGTACTCAAAAATTGGCGACAGTACAAGCAGAACAAATATGCTGATGAATCGAGCTGCTATGCTGGATATTGAAGGGCAATACGAAAAGGCTGTTGCTATGTATCTGGATGTAATTGAATTTTACAAACGCACAAACGACAGTTTGCAACTTGGTAGTAGTTTTTCTAATTTAGGTGTAGCCTACGAAGAAATGGAACAGGCAGGCAAATCATTAGAATATCACAAAAAGGCATTAAAGATTAGAATACTCATCCACGATACTTTAAACATTGCATACTCCTACAATAACATTGGTGTAGTTTTTACTGAACTGCTATCACAGCCCGACTCTGCTCTGCTCTATTATTCGAGGGCCGACAAAATTTTCAAGAACACCAACTCTCTTTACCAATCGGCAACAGTTTCGGCTAATATTGGCCATATTTATCTTGATAAAAATGATTTTGGCAAAGCAAAAATTAATTTTGATTTTGCCCTTAGTATTTTCGATTCGCTAAATATTGATCAGGGCAAAGCAAATATGAAGCGAAGTTTTGGGCAGTATTATTTTGCAAAAGGAAATGACAAACAAGCAATTGTATCCTTAAAAAAATCACTGGAGATTAATGAACAACTGGGCAATAAAAAAGAAATTCTGGAGATAAATAAAATACTCTCGAAGATTTACATTGCAAATGGAAATTACGCGAGTGCTACAAGTACTATGCAGGAGATTACGAAGCTCAACGATTCTCTTTTGAATATTGAAAAACAAAAGGCAATAGCCGATATGGAAACCAAATATCAGGTAAAAGAGAAAAACAAAACCATTGGAGTTCTAAGACTTGAGGAACAACTTCACCAGAAGCAGATTGCAGTCCGCAACTATCTAATTGCTCTTCTTATTTTAGTATTTGTCCTAATCGTAAGTGTATTATATTTTATCCAGAACAAAAACAAACTCAACCAAAAACAACTCCGACTTGAACTACACAACTATTTATTAAGAATTGATGAGTTGCAAGTAGAGATAAATGAAAAGGGAGATCGCTCAAAATTCTCAGAAGAAAAGTTAAAGGATTTTGACCTCTCTGAACGTGAGATCGAAGTATTGAAATTAATAGCGAAGGGATACAAAAATTCCGAAATCGCCGAAAAAATGTTCGTTTCACAAAACACCATTAAAACCCATATTAAAAATATCTATGTTAAACTGGATGTAAAAAACCGTGTTGAAGCATTAAAAAGAGTAGATGTTATTTAGTTTGGTTTATTGGTTAATTAGTCATTGGATAATTGGTTATTGGATAATTGGTCATTGAGTAGTTATTCTCTTTATGGACGCACACACCAAATCAATAGACCCGTTCCTTTAGGGCAGGTCAAATTAGAAGTATAAACCAAATCACAATCCCAATTTTCCATTATTCGTACGCCCAATTAACTTACCTAACCTGAGTTCGACCTAAGAACCTCAAAGTTGAATTTGCTTAATCTCCTGAACTACAACATAAGAGAAGGTTGTCATCCTGACCAGAGCGCAGCGGAGTGGAAGCCTGCCTGACGGCAGTCAGGGATCTACCCAATATTAACCACCTTTCTCAGGAGATCTTTCGACTTCTCAAGTACTCCTATCGTCATACTTGCTACGCTCAAGATGACAACATGACTTAATCAGTAGACACAATGAAGTTTAGGAAATTTTCTACCATCGAATTGAAGTTACTTACCTAATTACAAGTTACTTACTAAGAACAACGTTTTTAATCTTTTTCTATTATTTCCTAAAAATCACCCTTTCGGGTGAGAGATATTCCATTAATTATTAAGTGATTTGCAATGATAATTAATGCAATATCATGATTAAAAAATTAGTGTTTCTATTTACTCTTATTATCGTAATTTATAATTTAAATGGCCAGGGATTAAAATTATATCCATTTAAATCTGGCATGATAAAATACAAACTTGAAGGTAAGACATATGCCAATGAAACTATTTATTTTGATGATTATGGAAGATTTACTTCAAATCTAAATACTAAGCACGATTCCATTCTAACAATTTTAAGGTACGACACAATTTACGAATTAAACATAAAGACAAATTCTCTAATTATTATTCCAACAGATGAAAATACGTTTAATAGTAAACAAAAACTCATCTCACAGGAAACTCTCAAAACCCTTGGCTTTTTAAAATCAAACACTGAAAATATTGCTGGAATACAATGCAATAAATATGTAGGCGAAAATGGAAGTTTATGGGTTTGGAACAGTATTGTCCTAAAATCTGAAATGGAAATCCTAGACACAAAAATCAGCATAGAAGCTACCGAAGTACTAATCGGAATAGATATTCCAAAATCCAAATTTGAAATACCAAATAATTATTAAATAAAAACAAAAAAATTTAAAGTAATCATTATGAAAAAAATTATTAATTCAGTTCTAACTATTGCCATAGCGGCATTTTTACTAACATTTACTTCTTGTAAGGGCGATGACCCAATAATCCCAACTCCAGGCCCAGACACTGGTGCACATGCCCAACTTTGGAGTTACGACATTGGTTTTGGATCACTGGCAGATATCACTCCCGCCATCGATGAAAATGACAATATTTATTTCTCTATGGCAAATCAGGAAACCTCAAAAGTGTTTGCATTTGGCCTTGACAAAGATGGCAATGAACTTTGGAAAAAGGAATTTGATGGAAGTGTTACAACTAAGATTACTTATGGCGGTAACAAAGTTTTTGTTTCAACAGGTTATCCAACTGCAATTTACTGTCTGAATCCAGCAACCGGTGCAACAGAATGGTCTAAAAACCTAACTGAAGAATATGAAGTATTTGATTTTCCATCTCTTGCCTTTGCCAACAACAAACTTTATGCAGTATCAGGAGAATATTTCGATGGTTTTCTGTTTGCATATGATTTAAGTGGTAGTGAACTTTGGGTTAAACAAGGATCAGAAGTTGGACGTGGATTTAACCTTAGCGTAAGTGGAAACTCATTGTTCTTCCACAACACTGAAACTTTATTTCGCTACGATGATAATGGTGCATCTTGTGATTCTGTTTGGGCTTTTGAATTGACAGAAAAAAGTAATCGTTCTCTTACTGTTCTGTATGACCTGCCCATTGGTGATGATGGAAATATATATATCCGTAGTGATTACAAAATCAGTAAAATTTCACCTTCTGGTCAACTTGTGGAAGCAATTACACTTGATGCTAACTTTTATGAAGGTTCTTTTAGCAATATTACATTAGGTTCTGGCAATGATATCCTAATTGGAAATGGCAACCTTGTTAAATTCAGTAATAGCGGAAATATGGAATGGGAAACCAGTTTATCAGGAATAATTGTTACTCCATTTTTTGGAGCAGCAGCTACTATTGCTGACAATGGAAATTTGTATGATGGCCAGGCTTTTGGATTATTCTGTATTAACTCAAATGGTACTACTAACTGGCAGGTAACAGCCGAAAATGGTGGTGGTATCGAGCATGGTAACCTTCATCCGCCTGTACTAAATCATGCTGGTGATATTATTAGTGTAGCCACTGAAGCCAGTCAGATAAGATGCTTTAAAGGCGATGGTCACGGACTTGCCACAAGTGGCTGGCCAAAGCCATATGGAGATTACGGTAACACTTCAAGTAAATAGAGACAAGAATCAGGATACAAGAGTCAGGGAAAAAAGTTTTATTCCTGGCTCTTGACTCCCAAATAAAAACTATCATGAAACAATTCACCATATTATTAATTGTAATTACAATTATACTTGCCTTCGCTTTTAGTGGATGTGATAAAAATACATTCACCCCTGGCGAAGATAATGAAGCACATCCCATTGTATGTCAATACAAATACAACCAACATCAAACTCTTTCTGATGTAATTCCTGCAATGGATGAGAATGGAAATATCATTTTTAGTATTCAAGAGTCTGCTGAGGGCGGGCATGATGTTTATGTTTTTGCCAATGATAAGGATGGAAATACACTTTGGGATAAGCAATACAGTAATTCTAATAATGTTACTATATCCAGAGTGATGTACATCGATAATAAAGTTATATATACTGTAGTAAATTATGATGCGCTTTATTACTATCAGGAAACTATCTACTGTTTGAATGCATCAGATGGGAATATAATTTGGGAATATTCACCTGATTTTATAAATGAGCGACTAATTGAAGCAATGGCCGCAACATCTGATTATTTAGTAGTTGGTGCAAGATGGGGAGGAGATTATCCTGATATTGCGCAACTACATTATTTTGACCTCTCAAGTGGGGCTCTTTTAAAAAGCGTTGATTTGGGAGATGATGAAGTGAAACAAATAAGTATTGTAGGAAACAGTGTTTATTTGGGTGTTCAATTCATGACCGGCAAAAGTTACTACGCACCCAAAGTAATGAAGATGAATCTTGAATCAAACAATATTGATTGGACTTTTCATCCTGAATATGATTTAGATGTAAAATATGTTTTTGAGCAACGAAGCATTGCCATTGATGCAAATGGAAGAGCCTATTGTATGATCCGTGAAGAATATGGTGTTGAATCTTCAAATTTGTATATAGTAAATGCTGACGGCACTTTGGCAAATACAATCATCGGTCATGAATGGAATGTTGAAATATATAATATCCTGATTGACAGGAACAATAATTTCTATATTGCAATGCCTACGTTTGCTAAATATTCACCTGATGGTGTTCAAATTTGGGAGTTTTACTCAGGAACTGACGTTCCTAATTCTAATTTCCGTACAGGTTGTGTGTTAGGAGACAATGACACTATTTATCATGCCGAAGACGGAGGTATCCTTAATGTTAATACAATTGGCGAAATTGCCTGGGCAAAGTACAATGAAACAAACTTTACAAAACCAGGCTATCCCCTTTTAACCAATGATGGTAATATGGTTGTAGTTGGAGATTTATTCGTTAGCTGCGTTAAAGGTGATGGTGCAAAAATTCAAAGTGCACCATGGCCAAGGGTATATCAAAATAATGGCAATACTTCGAGTAGATAGAAATTACATAAAGGTGCTGTTTCGGATTTGCAATCCGAAACTAAAGAACACTAGGATTTGTAATCTGGACTTAAATAATAGGGATTGAAAATCCCTATCTCGGTACTTCCGGATTACAAATCCAGAAGAGCATCAGAAAGAGAAGAGTAACAAAAAATAATTATGAAACTTATATCATTAACAAAAACAATAATATTCGCAACAGTAATATTATTACTACAATCTTGCGATGAAGCCTTATTGCCTGATCCTGACGATAACCAAATAAACCGGCTTCAATGGACTTATGATTTTTCGACCATAATGGCACATTCGCTGGATAATCAAATTCCTGCCATCGACGAAGAGGGAAATATTTACCTTGCTGCAGATGTTCAATATGGGGGTCAAATTATAAAACTTTCAGAAAGCGGACAGGAACTCTGGTTAAAAAAAGAAAGTGATTTTCCATTATCGCGATTAATTTATTTGGATGGTAAAGTATTTTATATCACCGATAATAAACTAATGTGCCGACAAGCTAGCGATGGGGAGAAACTTTGGGAAGCAGATGCCCCAGGTGGATACAAAACACTTGCTCTTACAAATGATAAAATTTATACAATAAAATTTGTAGATGGTGGAATTTTTGGCAGCAACAATACTTTGCTGGCTTACGACCATTCCGGAAACCAGGTATGGGAAACAAAAGTTCAATACTCTGCTATCGATACAATGTGTTATGCAAACGCCATCAGCGTAAACGGAAATAATATTTATCTTGGAGTATTTGCCGAAGTTAACAATTCTGATTTTGCAATTATAAATTATGTTGATGAGGGAAACATTGTTTCCAAAGGATGGACATGGCTTGCACCTGAAGATTATTCAGTGGGTGGTGGAACTCCACGAATTAAAGACTTTGCAATTGACGACAACAACAACCTTGTTTTTGGGATGCAAAATAGTTCGGTTCAGTATATTTTTTCGCTTAGCCCCTCGGGAACTGAAAACTGGCATAGCGAAACATCGCTTTCACAAATTATTTCCAGTGTGAGTGTTGATGGTAGTGGTAATTGTTTTGCTTCTTACGACAGATGTGAGAAAGTGGATAACAATGGCGTTGTGTGGAGTTCTGAAATAAAAAATGACTGGGATTACCTTGGCTACACATCCAAAGGACCTGCCATTAGCGATAATGGGAATCTTTATTTTCAGAATTCATCAAAACTACTAACAGCCATTGACCCCGATGGCATTTTTTTGTGGGAACAGTTTTACAATTGTGAGTATTGCAATGATGTATTCCACAACGTAACAATAAATCGAAATGGCGATATTATTCTTATTGCAAAAGCAGCAGTTTATTGCTTTAAGGGCAACGGCAAAGGACTTGCTAATACAGGCTGGCCAAAACCTTATGCAGATTATGGTAACACTTCAAGTAAATAGATACAGGAATTAAGAGCCAGAAATCATTTTAGCCTTAACTTAGCAGTTGATTTCATGGCTCATGACTCAATAAATTATCCATAATGACAAAACCATTATTTTTACTAACTGTATTGACTACAGTATTTGCTCTTGCCTTTAGTGGATGCAAAAAAGGTGAAAACCCTTTAAAACCATACGAAACTGATGATCATCCAATAGTTTGGAATTACTCTACCAATATTCATAATACAAATGCAGATATTATTCCCGCAATGGATGCAGATGGCAATATTTATTTTGCACTTCAAGAAAGTTCAAGTTCTAATAAAACAATTGTTTTTGCCATCAACAGGACAGGTGATGAACTTTGGAAAAAAGAGATTGATGGAACTATTGGCTCTCAATTAATTTATCAAGATGAAAGTTTATTTTTAGCAGTTACAATTATTGATGAACTATCCTACGAGACAACTACAACATATTGTATTTCTTCAACTAATGGAACAATTATTTGGCAAAGAGAGACAAGGCAGCGTGGCGGTTGTGTTATGGCTGTAAGCGATGATTTTGTAATAACAGCAGGCAGAAATCAGGGAGAACCTTCTGGTGAGGAGGAAGACTTTGAGATTAATATTCTTGACAAAAGTGGTAATCTCATCCAACTAATAGGAACTAACCTTGGAGTTAGGGCGGTAAGTATAATTGACCATAAGTTTTACTATGCCTGCCAGCACAGTGGCGGCAGTGGGTACGGTCAGATTAGATTGGAAAAATATGACCTATTGACACATACATTTGACTGGGTATATTTCGGTAGTGAATTAGTTGAAGAAAACTGGAATATTGCTAGTCCTGACCTTGTGGTCGACAATGATAACAATATCTATTTAGTAACTCAGTTCCAACTAGATATTTATTTGCATATTGTTTCTCCGGAGGGAAATTTGATTCATAAAACAAAACTTGACGAAGCCAATGATGTTACTCTAACACCCACCATAGATATGGAAGGAAACTTTTATATGGGAGCACCAGGCTTCATAAGAAAATATTCCACTGATGCTAACCAAATATGGCAATTTGATGACTACAATCATACAACTGCAACTGGTCCTAATCTAGGTTTTGGACCATTACTGTCTACTGATGGAATGATTTATTATGGAGGAACAGATGGATTTTATGCTGTTAAGGATACTCCTGAAATATCTTGGATAATATATCCAGAAACTGGTTTTAATTATCCTGGTTATCCTAATCTAAATTCTGATGGCAACATAATAGTAGTAAGTGATAATTATGTTAGTTGTATCAAAGGTGATGGTAAACAAATGTTGAACAGTGCCTGGCCAAAAGTTTATCAAAACATTGGTAATACTTCAAGCAGATAGAATTTACGTTCAAATAAAACCCCATAACCAAAAAACCCTCAACCATAAATCTGATTGAGGATTTTTCATATTTGTATGAGTTTCTTATCTCTGTAGAGCAAGTCTTCTAAAAGCAGTAACAGTTAATCCTTTTTCTACTGAATTTAAATACTGAGCAACAGTTTGCTTTGTATCTTTAATAAAAGACTGATTAACAAGAGTATTCTCTTTGTAGAATTTATTCAATTTACCCATTGCAATTTTCTCAAGCATTGCCTCTGGTTTACCTTCCTCACGAGCCTGTTCTTTACCAACTTCGATCTCACGGTCGATCATTTCCTGACTTATATCTCCTTTGTCTAATGCAATAGGTGACATAGCAGCAATTTGCATAACTACATCTTTACCAGCATCATTAAGATTGTCACCAGTTTGATTAAATCCTGCAATTGATGCAATACGATTACCTGGGTGAATGTATGCATAAACACTATCTGCTTCAACAACTTCGTAATGGCCTAATTTAATTTTCTCGCCAATTACTCCTGTTTGATCCAGAACACTTTCTTCAACAGTACGTCCGTTAAGTGTAAGAGCATTTAAAGCAGCTGTATCAGCAGCACGATTTTTAACTGCTACATCTAAAACAGATTGAACATATGAGATAAAGTCGGCATTTATTGCAACAAAGTCAGTTTCACAGTTAATCATAACTGCAGCAACAAATTTTCTGTCGTCGCTAACTTTTGCAAGTACAACACCTTCTCCAGCTTCACGGTCAGCACGCTTTGCAGCAACTTTTTGACCCTTTTTTCTAAGTACATCAATGGCATTTTCCAAATCACCTTCACACTCTACAAGAGCATTTTTGCAATCCATCATACCTGCACCGGTAATTTTCCTAAGTTCGTTTACCTGTTGGGCTGTAATCTTCATCTTATTTATATTTTACTTCTTATTAATACTTTATTTCTTTTTTGAAACCGGTCTTCTAACTCTTTTTGGTCTTGAAGTTTCCTTTTCTCCTTCTGTTTTAGCAGCAGCAGACTTATCACCTTTTTCAGCATCAACATCCGCCTGATCTTCAGCATCCTGAAGGGCCTTTGATTTTGCTTTTAGATCTTCTTTTCTTGCTTCCTTTTCCTTAATTTCAGCATCTTTTTTGTCTTTACTTAACTTTCTTTCGTTAAGTCCTTCGCCAATAGACTGAACTACAGCATTAACAATCAAAGAAATTGATTTAGAAGCATCGTCATTTGATGGAATAGGGAAGTCAACCAATGTTGGATCTGAATTAGTATCAACCATTCCAAACACAGGAATATTCAATTTTCTTGCTTCAGCAAGAGCAATGTGCTCTTTATTAATATCAACAATAAATAGTGCCGATGGAATACGGTTCATATCGGAGATACTACCTAATGTTTTCTCAAGTTTTGCACGCTCACGAGTAATTTGCAGGCGCTCACGCTTTGATAGGTTATTGTATGCCGGACTAACTGCCAATTTATCAATACTAGCCATTTTACGAATTGCTTTACGGATGGTCGCAAAGTTGGTAAGCATACCACCAGTCCAACGCTCAGTAATATACGGCATATTAATTTTCTTTACTAAGTCGGTAACAATATCCTTGGCTTGCTTTTTAGTAGCAACGAAAAGGATTTTACGTCCTGATTTAGCAATTTGTTTGAGAGCATTTTGTGCTTCTTCAAGTTTAGCCTGTGTTTTGTACAGGTCAATAATGTGAATACCATTACGCTCCATAAAAACATAAGGAGCCATGTTTGGATTCCATTTGCGACGTAGGTGACCAAAATGTACACCAGCATCAAGCAAATCTTCAAAACTTACTTTAGTCATTTCTTTAATTTTTTGTTTACATTCACTTTGTCAACCACCAAATAGTTCATATTGAAGTTTTGGCAGTTTGGATACTAAACTCGTTCCGGTATAAAGGGAAAAAATATTAACGCTTACTAAACTGGAATTTCTTACGTGCTTTAGGTTGACCCGGCTTCTTACGCTCGACCATACGAGGGTCACGACGCATAAGTCCATTTTCCTTAAGAATAGGACGATATTCAGGATCAATCTTAACAAGAGCACGTGAAATAGCAAGGCGAAGAGCCTCAGCTTGTCCAGTAACACCACCACCATCAAGATTTACTTTAATGTCGTATTTTCCCATATTGTCAGTCAGCATTAATGGCTGCTCAACAACATAGTGTAAAGTGGCTGTTGGAAAAAATTCTTTGTAATCACGTTTATTAATAGTGATCTTTCCTTCGCCTTCACTAAGGTAAATCCTTGCAATTGCGGTTTTTCTTCTACCGAGTGTATTAACAATTTCCATTGCTTAATTATCTGATTGATTTTAAATTTATTTTCTTAGGTTTCTGAGCCTCTTGTTTGTGCTCACTTCCGACATAAACATAAACATTGCGGAATAAATCTGCACCTAACTTATTTTTTGGTAACATTCCTTTAATGGCCTTCTCAACCATTGCAAAAGGTTTTTTCTCCATAAGTTCACGAGCAGTAAGACTTCTTTGTCCACCAGGATATCCACTGTGACGGATATACTCTTTCGCTTCCCATTTGTCACCTGTTAACCTAATCTTTTCTGCATTGATAATAATAACATTATCACCGCAGTCAACATGAGGTGTGTATTCAGGTTTGTGTTTTCCACGCAATAAATTTGCTGTAACTGATGCTAGCCTTCCCAACACTTCATTTTCGGCATCAATTAAAAGCCACTCTTTGTTAACAGTGTTTTTATTGGCACTAACTGTCTTATAACTTAATGTATTCATTCTATCTTTATATTTCTTACGCCGTTCTTTAAATAGCCCTAAAAATCGGGCTGCAAAAATAAAGACATTATTTGGTTTAACCAAATTTGTAAACAATATTTTGTTGATATTTTATTTCTTAATCTAACTATCAATCTTTTAAAGGGTTACAGCCCTTAACAATTAGCGTCATCTAATAGATAATCGACAATTAACTAGCATATTAATAATCAATCATTAGTATTGAATTCACCTAAGCCTTGATATTAATTATCTAACTGCTCTTTCAAAGCCTTCAATAATACATTTTTTGTTTTAACCCCAGTAAACTGTTTAACTGGCTTTCCATCCTTAAAAATCCATATGGAAGGGATGCTTCTTATTTTAAATTCAGAGGCAGTCCTTTTATTCTGATCAACATCTAATTTGCAGACATTTGCCTCATCACCAATCTCTTCTGCGACCTCACTTACAATAGGTCCCTGAATTTTACATGGTGTACACCAGGGAGCCCAAAAATCCACAAGACTAACTCCAGTAGAAATAGTGCTTTTAAAATTCTTATCAGTAAGGATTTTCAATTTCTCGCTATCAGGACCCTCAGTCATCCCCTTGATCATTTTATACCTTTTGTAAAATGCAAAAAAGAAAATAACTATTAAGATCCCCATTGGAACCCAGAAATAAAAGTTTATTGTTGTTAATATTGTCATTGTTATCGTTGTTATCATCGTTAATTGATCATTATTTATTGGCTTGCCCACCGAAACTTTTGCGTAGGCTGGATTATTAGTTATTAATTGTCATTGGTCATTAATTGTCATTAGTCATTAATTGTCATTGGTCATTAATTGTCATTGGTCATTAATTGTCATTGGTCATTAATTGTCATTGGTTATTAATTGTCATTGGTCATTAATTGTCATTGGTCATTAATTGTCATTAGTCATTATTGGTTATTTGCGCTTTGATGTTGGTTATGTCATCTCATTATTATTAATCAATTATCCAGTTATCCAATGACCAGTTATCTATTTATCCAGTTCCTTCTCTATCAATCCCTCTAAATATTCCCTGCTCTCAATTCCTGGCATTCGGGCTATTTCTTTACCGTTTTTCAATAGTATCAAAAAAGGAATATTCCTTACACCAAACTTATCAGAAAGCACCCTGTTATCACCAACATGAATTTTACCAACCTTAAGTTTCCCATCATACTTTTCTGCCAACTCTTCATAAATTTTATCCTGAGCAACACATGCAGAGCACCATTCAGCCCAAAAGTCTAATAAGAGAAGTCCATCATTAATATGATCTTCCCAGTTGACAAAATTGATATTGATAAAATTTCCTTCTTTCATAAAAGGCGGCAAAGATATTCTTTTTATTAAGTGATAAATCACAAAAAGTTACTGCAATTTATTGACTTTCGATCTCTCGATTATTATCTTTGTGATTGCCAATTCAAAACCAAAGTTTTTGTTCAATAATTAAAAACTTATAACTAAAATCACTAAGAAGACTTAGAAACCACGAAAATGAAAAGGCTTATAGCCATAATATTACTAATATTCCCCCTAACCCTAATCTCACAAAGTGAACTTGGAGTTTCGTTAAATGGGGGAGTTAGCAAATTGTTAGAAGGTGATGATAGTTACTTCAGACCTTCATTCTATACTAGTATTTACCACAGAATAAAGGTTGACAAAGTTAGGTATTTAGGCTCTGAATTTTCCTTAATGCAAATAGAGGGCAAGCAGGAGTATTATGAAAATGTTTGGAATGGAGAAGAACATATCCGCAATTATTACGACTATTTATCCCATTCAACTTATCTTGGGCTTTCGTTTATGCTAGGTTTGGATATTTATAAATTCACTCTCGAGTTCAGGGTGCAAGTATCATACCTCATGATAAACAAAGGTGAAGAGAAAAATAAAAAAAAGTATGATGGCACTTCCATTGTTGATGATAGTAAATCTTATACAAATTTCCTTGACTCCAACTACGATGCTGGTTTAAGGGTTGCTCTTGCCTACCGAATTTCCAATAGTTTTGGTGTGGAAGGCTCCTTTTATATGGGAATAATTCAACAACACTCTTATGTTGGAGCACAGGTTTTTGGAAATAACCAACAGATTTGCATTGGTATTAAATATTCATTTTGGAGTTTAGATTAAGAAAAATGAAAAAAATTACACTCCTTATAATAATATGTTTTTTATGGTCTTTTGAAACATTTGCCCAAGATGAGGCAGATAGCACTTTAACAAAACATATTATAAAAATATATCCTATTAGCTATATGTTAGGAGGTGAGGTCAATATTTCTTATGAGCGATTTTCCAATAAGAAGTTTTCCTATGAAATTATCGCTGCCTGGAATTATCGGGATTATATTTTCATTAAGCCAAGTGCTTTTTTACCTTTTTCCTTTTTTAGTTATAGCCCCAATCTTGAATTTCATCCATCTGTAGGTGGTTCTTTAAGATTAAACATCAAACAATATAAAAATACCAGCAAACCCATTGGTTGGTATCGCAGCATTCAGTTAATGTATAAATTCACTCACTTCAATAACTTATCTTTTAGAGATGAATATTATAAAGAAAATCTAAATGCCAATAAACAATTAATAGCAGTAAAATACTTATGGGGATATCATAGCAGATTACCCGGCAAGTTTGTAATCAACTATTATTTTGGATTTGGAATGAGGGTAATATTTCAGAAGAATATGGTTTTTTACTCTATCACGGAGAATACAGAAACCGGAGAACTCATAGAAGACTTTAGCCAACGAAATACATCCATCACTATGTTTACCCCAACATTGCATTTGGGTTTTGGTATTGCTTATATATTTTAAGTTGTTTCTTTAAAGCAATTTCCTTAAGCATCTTTCAACTGTGCTTTTTCAAATGAAATTTTATGCCTATTGACTTTTGGAATCTCAAGTATTACCTTTGTAACAACCAAATTAATTCTACCAAAACCAAAGTTTTTTAGACAACGATTTTGAAAAGTTAGCAATTACAATTACTAGTTGAGCATTTGGACACTTAAAAACTAATACAATGAAAAAGTTATTTACATTAGGGCTAGTGTGCAGCCTTACTTTAAGCCTAAGCGCACAATACATGAAACTTGATGCCTCATTTTACAGCCAGGCATTGGATGAAATTAAAAAGGTTGACATTTACTTGCCATCTGATTATTATGATTACGATACATTAACGTACCCGGTTATTTATTTCCTTCATGGTGCCAACGGAAATCAGAACGATTACAGCGATGTGGCCAACGCACTCTATTTCATGATCAGTGATTCGCTGATCAATCCCTTCATTCTTGTAAAACCAGATGGCAGTTGCGCGCCTTACCTGGGTAGTTACTATACCAATTCGGCATTGTACGGCAACTACGAAGATTTTATAATGCAGGATGTGATAGGATTTATTGAAAGCAACTTTAAAGCCATTCCTGCCAAATATGCCCGATACATTTCAGGCCATTCCATGGGTGGTGGTGGTTCATTTATTTTATCGATTAAATACCCGGAGGTGTTTAGGGCTGTGCTGGCCAGCAGCAATGATCCATGTGGTGAATTGATTTTAGAACCATGGAGACAGTGGTTGTATGAGGAAAATGACAGTTCATGGCACTTTAACTACAATGCCGGTTCCATGACCAAATTGTATTATACCTCCTGTGGTGCCTGGTCTCCCAATTTAGAACTCGATCCGCCGTTCAATCCCCTAATTGATACCAGCGGAAACTTTGTAGATACTGTACTGGCAAGGCTCCGACTGCATGATCCGGGACATAATGTACGAGAACTTACCGTGGAAGATAGGCTTGCATTTTATATTACATGTGGTACAAACGATGAATTTGAGTTTTACCCTTCCAATCTTGCTTTTGTGGACACACTTGAAAAATACAATATTGACTACCAGTTCAGACCTTATATTGGTACACATGCACATAATATTCCCGCATTTATGGATGGATTTTCATTTCTAGACTCCATATTTAAACAGGAATTATTATTGTTTGAATATGAAAATCCTGCAGTAAAAATTGATGTTTTAATCTATCCCAACCCAGCACAAGAAACCATAAATATTTCACTCAATTCTTCTGAACCTGAAACTGCAGTTATAACTATTTACAACCAACTAGGCCAGAGAATGGGAAATGAAATTCCATTTAATACTACTATTGGAAACAAAGAGTTAAGTTTTGATATTTCTTCCTTCAAAAACGGTGTTTACTTTCTTCAAATTAACGTTGATGGAAAGATGCTTACGAACAAATTTATTAAGCAATAAACTTTAAATATTTACAATCCACTAAAAATTAATAAGATGAAAAGACTAATCCTGATAATAGCAATTATCGGAATCTGTTTTAGCGCACTATCTCAAACAAAAAGTCTGGTTGACATTGATGAATTTATTCAGGAAGAACTAGAAAGGCTATACAAACCTGGCCTTTCAGCCTGCATCATTAAAAATGATTCAATAGTCTGGCGCGGCAATTATGGTTTTGCTGATGTTGAGAATGAAATTCTTGTTACCGAAGACAAACTGTTTTATGCCTACTCAATTGGAAAATCTGTAACTGCGACAAGCATAATGAAATTATGGGAAGACAATCTTTTAGGTCTTGATGAAAATATAAATGGTTTTCTCCCATTTCAGATTGACAATCCAAACTTTACTTTTGATAGCATTACCCCAAGGATGTTAATGACACATACTTCTAGTATTGTTGATTTTAATTTGTATGGCCAGGTTACAATTGGTGATCCCACAATGACGCTAAGATATTTTCTTGAAAACTATCTTTCATCAGGGGGAGAGTTTTACAGTAATTCTAACTTTTCAAACTTCACACCTGGCACAAATTTTGATTATACGAATTTCGGCTCTTCACTAAATGGATATATTGCTGAAGTTTTACTAAATAATTTGTTTAAAGATTACGCAAGAGATAGCATACTTATTCCTCTTGAAATGGAAAACTCAGCATGGTTTTTAGATGACATAGATTTAGACAACCTTGCTTTAGGATATCAATATCAAGGAAATCAATACGTACCATATCCAAATTACGGACACCCAGCTTATCCTGGGCTGACCTTAAAATCATCATGTGAAGAACTGGCACATTTTAACATAATGCTGATGAATGGTGGCCTTTACCTTAATAATCAAATACTGGAAGAAGCCACTATTGACACAATGTGTAGCAGTTACTTTACTTTAGTTGATAGAGAAATAGGTTTAGGTCTTTTTGAGACCACTCTTAGTTGTGCTAATGAAGATAAAACAATATGGGGCCACCAGGGAGGAGGAACAAATGGTTATGCATCTGAAGTACAATTCTGTCCCGACGAAAATATTGGCGTTGTTTATATGTCAAATTCAGAAGATTATGCATTGCAGGTTCTTAAGAGGTTATTTGAATATGGTGCACTTATTATCATACCAGAGTCGGCAACCAATTTAACAGAAACAAGTTTTATTGCGAACTGGCAAGTGGCACCAGATGCTATTGAATATTACATTGATGTTGCCACTGATTGGCAATTCTCCAATTTTGTTGATGGTTACGAAAACCTAAGTGTTGGACTCGACACTAGCATTGAGGTGACAGATCTCTCCTCTGGCACTCAATATTTCTACAGAATTACTGCAAATAATGGTGTTGAAATGGGACCATCTTCTACTTCAATTGCTACTACAACATGGTTTGTAAACCTCGATGAAAAAGAAGCAATTTATCATTTAACAATCTCTCCCAATCCTGCTCAAAAACAACTCATGATAACTTTCACTTTGCAACAGCAAGAGGATGTAGTAATTTCTCTCTTTGCAACTAGTGGACATAAATTAGAGAAAGAAATAATGATAAATGCTGTAAGTGGTATCAACAAATTTAACCTGGATATTTCTTATCTAAAAAATGGGGTTTACTTCCTTAAGGTTAACGGTGATGACTGGATGATTACAAAAAAAATTGTTAAATTATAGGTTTACATTACCCTAGTGATTGTGTCTTAATCCACCAAATAGTATTCCATTGTAGTTACAACTCTTACTTTTTTTATATAAGGTGTATTGCTGTCACGATCAAATATTGAGAATTGTCCCTGATAAGCATGCTTTATCTTTCCTAGTTTGCTTTGAGAATCTGTAGCAAATTTTTGCGCAATCTCCCTTGCCTTGGCAGTGGCCTCTTCTACCATTTGTGGTTTAATTTCATTTAAACCAGTAAATAAAAACTCCAGCCGGTTATCATAATTGTATGGCTCAATAGCAACACCTTTTTTCCCAAGTTCTCCAATTTGATTCATTGTCTCTCTGGTAAGATCAACCTTATTAGTGTATACGGTTATTGTATTTGTTGAAATATACCTGAACTTTACGTTCTGATTTGAGTAAACATCTGCAACCCGGTCATTGGTAGCAATCTGCCCAATGCTGATCTCTTTATCATCAAATCCATTTTCATGAAGAAAATCAATTATCAAAACTTGCTTTTTCTCCAAATCATTGTAAAGTATTCCTAAATCATTTCCAACCTGTTTATACTTAATGGGCCATATTGCGATACTTGCTTTCACCTCATATTCCGATAGGCCTTTCACGTTTACAACCCTGTCGCGGGACTTCAAATATTTTACTGACGAAAAGATTGAATATCCTAAAATGGAAAGACCAATAGTTATAAAAAGACCTAATAATGCATTTGTAGATTTTGGTACCATAGTAATTTATTATTTACCAAAGTTAAGATTATTTCTAAAAAGTATATTCTAAATTGAAAATATACTCCATTACTTTTGCTCAAGAATTAAACTCAATCGCTCCAACAAATCAATAAGCCATTGTATAGCTCAATCAGTAGAAACTCAAATAATAAAATTTACGAAAAAGCGATTCAAAATGAGTCGCTTTTTTTATTTAAAATCACCATTCAATTATTTATTTTAATTTCATCGATTATTTAAGACCAAGAATTGACGATGAAGAAAATTATATTT
>Ga0164315_10000978_pt1 | contig 20963 bp, 24 predicted proteins | sample GuaBasSedimGuay6_FD_113737 | JGI IMG/M metagenome (GOLD analysis project Ga0164315, IMG submission 113737) | Subseafloor sediment microbial communities from Guaymas Basin, Gulf of California, Mexico - Guay6, Core 4569-2, 0-3 cm | ecosystem: Environmental > Aquatic > Marine > Hydrothermal vents... | reverse complement strand
ATGAATAGAGATTGGTATGATGAAAACATGATGTTACGTGTTCTAAGAGAAGAAATATTGGGGTGAAGATATGCACGAATCGTTAGAGAGAATATATCGGAAATTGGAAACATCTGAACCATTTAATTCTGATGATGTTTTAATTCTGATGGCTAGAATCGATTCATTAAATAATCAATATAATTACAAAACTATAGCTGATTTAATATGGAGAGTGTCGAATGGCATCGATGAAAAGGTGGCATGGCGAAAAGCAGAAGAATTAGCTATACAATTTATAGATGATGAAATATTTGGAGGAAATGAATAAATGTATTTTATTAAGAAAACATTCAGAATACCAGTTAGCCATAGATTATTTAAACATTTAGGTAGATGTAACCATAATCATGGTCATAACCTCAAAATTGTTGTGGAATTGATGGCACCAGAGTTAAACACCGATGACATGATAATTGATTTTTCAGATTTGAAAGAGATTGTAAATACATTCTTAGATAGATTTGATCATAGTTGTTTATTAAATTCAAATGATGATATTGAAGTGGAACATTGTGTGAAACACAATAGAAGATACGTAACATTCGACGATGCCGATCCAACTGCCGAAACATTATCAAAATATCTAAATTTAGAAATTGATAATTATTTAATGAACGAATATGGCGAAGATGATTTATGTTGTTATTCTGTAACCGTATGGGAGAATGAAGATTCTGCTGCAAAATATATTGACGATAATAATGTCGAAGCATTTTTAGACCTTCAAGATAACGATGAAGATCTATCACCAGACGATAAGACGATCAAATGGATAAACAATAATCTTTCACCAGATGATATATTTGAATATAGTTTACTGGAAGAATGGGCAGAAAACAATAATTTTACTTCAAATGATTAGAGGTTTTTTAATATGTCAGAAGATAAATTAGTGGTAAATAGAATTGAATTGAAACATGATTTTGCGGTTATATGGATTATATCATCAGGATTAGTTCTTTCAATTTATGGTTTCATACAAGACTTTATGGGGAAAGAAGAATATTTGAAATTTATTGATAAACAATGGATTAATTTCCCGTACTGGATTTGGTTTATTTTAATTATTTTTAATATAAATAAATTTGTAGATATTTACCACAAATATGGTTTCGGTAAATAGGCTCAAATAGTTATTTATTACAACATAGTATTGAATGAATGGAAGATATCGTTAGTTTTAGCGATATCTTCCATTTTCATATTAAATTTATTTGGGTAAAAATATGGACATCAAAATAGTTTCTCACGACAGATTAGGATATCGTATATCATCGCAACATTCTGCACAATTTTATTACAAACAGATCAAAAAAGATTTGACAGTTTCATCCGTCGATTATCATACAAAAGATATCATATATAATGATTATTTTTATGAAACAGACAAAGCATTATTAATTCCTAGATTATTTCCAATTGGAAAATATTTTGATAAAAATTCTATCGACAAGCAGGAATCATGGGATAGTAAAAAGATAAAAATTAATTCAAAAGTCACGCCAAGAAATAAAATTCAAGAAGAATCTATCGATCATTTATTGAATAATCCTAATTGCTTACTTCAATTAGATCCAGGTTCTGGTAAGACTGTTATCGCTATTCATGTTTTATGTCAATTGAAATATAAAACGATCATAACAGTTCATCGTGATTCATTGATGGAACAGTGGCGGGATAGATTAAAGGAATTTTCTGATATTTCAGAAGATCGTATTGGAGTGTTGAACACATCTTCATATGAATTCGTTCTTGAGAATTGTGATGTTATTTTAACATCTGTTCAAGCATTTAATGCTATTTTAAGAAATGAAAATCATAAGAGAAATTTTCAAAAATTATTATATCATTCTGGTATTGGATTGATGATAAGTGATGAAGTTCACACGACCGTAGGGGCTCCAAAATTCTCAATGGTATCGATGTTTATTCCATGTCATAGAACTATCGGATTATCAGCTACACCTGATAGAATGGACGGTACTTTCAATATTATGAAGTATCATTTGGGCGAAGTATTCGAAAGTAAATATGCATCTGGAACAATGGATGCAGAAGTCAATGTATTATTATTCGATTTTAATTTATTGAAAGGCAGAGAAAAATGGTTATTCTGGGACGGTAGTTTTCAATATTCACGATATTATCAAATTCTTAAAAATTCTAAAGTATTTATGTCAGTGTTAGATATGATTATGAAATCGTTGATTGATGATAATCGTCATGTTGTATTGATGGCTGAAAGAATTAAATTGTTGGAAAAAATAGCTGAAACATATAAAGATTATGATATTGTTAAATTCATAGCTGGTGTTAAAAATGATGTCTTGACTAAAAAAATAGTTTTGACCACACCGGGAAAAATGAGAGATGGTATCGATGCACCGTGGAAAGATTCGATTGTTTTTACATCTCCAGTATCTAATATAAATCAAGCGGTTGGAAGGATTGTTAGGACATATGACGACAAACCAACACCAATTGTTGTTGATTTGGTTGATACTGGTATAAAGAATATTAGTTCTTCATTTAGGAAAAAACGTCTATCTTTTTACAATAAAAAGAATTGGAAGATTAGATATCATGCATTTGAAAATGATGTCATGACTGAAATGGGAAGAGACAAAGCATTTAGATTATCAGGGTTGACATAGAGGATTAATTGATGAGTGAATTTATAAAACAAGCAGAGGAAATGGCTATTGCAAGAGCCAAAGAGATGTCTGATATGTTAGAAGTTCTCGACGCTTTGAATATGGCTGGTGGAAGAATGTTCCAAATACCCGAACAGATAAAAGATTTTTCAGACGGTATGCAATTGATTCGTAAAAGTTTCTATGCAAAATATCTCAATGCCATATCAGATTGTTTTTTAATGGTTGGTGTTGGAGGTGAAAAAGCAGCAGAATATTCTAGAGAAAAATTTGAAGAATTATTCTCTGGAAATAGATATACTATCATGAATTTTTTAGATAAATATGGAAATATACCAACATCTTATAAAACAAAAGATGAAAAAGAATTTCGTGACGAAGCTAAGGAGTTGTTAAAATGACACGGTGTACCGATGGGTATAGAAATTTTGTATCGATTGAATCGGATGAAGATCAAATATCTTGGCAAAAAGATTTATTTAATATCATATCGATTATAGAAGAAAATAATCTATTACTAGTTAAATTGAGAATTGGAGATGATTTTAAAATTTATTTGTTTGAAAACATAACTAGACAGCAATTTATTGAAAATGAACGATATATTGATTTTAATATCAGAAGAAACATTAAATATTGTCCCATTGCAGAATTCTGTAATGGACCGAAAGGTTGGTTAATGGGACAAATTATGTTGAGGGAATTATAATATGAGAGCAGTTGTAACTGGAGATTTACATTTTTCATTATATGGATCTGATAAAGTAATGGATAATGGTTTACATGAACGATTATATTATATTGATAAAGTTTTTCGAGAATCTATTTTAGATTATGCGATAAATAATAACATTGAGAATTGTATAGTGGCTGGAGATATTTTTCATAATAAAAGTATTATTCATTCACAAGCATTATCAGCGTTTGTTGATATAATCAGAGATTATCGAAAAATATATTTTTATTTAATTGATGGAAATCATGATCATTCTAAAATGTCGGGAGATGGTGTATCATCATTGAAATCTCTCGCAAAAGAACCAAATGTGACCGTTATTCATGATACGTTAGAAATTGAAAATATTCACATGGTTGCTTGGAATAACAAAATGATTAAAAATATTGCTGACTATAAAGGAAGTGATTATTTAATTTCTCATTTCGGTTTGAATGAAGCAACATTATCATCAGGTATTTCACTAGTTTCTGATTTGGGAATGAATGATTTAAAAAAATATAAATATGTCTTATTAGGACATTACCATAAACCACAAGAGATAAAGAATACCTCCACACAATTGTATTATGTAGGTTCACACATACAATTAACAAGAGGTGAAAGACATGAAAACAAAAGATTTCTCGATGTAGATTTTGAAAATAATAATATATTATCAGTGGAAACAACTGGATATAAAAAATATTTTCAAATGAAGATATCTGATAATGCAACTACAGAAGATATTTTGAAAGAAGCGAAGAAATTAGAAGATGCTGGACATGAGATTACATTGGAATTATCTGGTGATGATTTAGATGTATCTAAAATACCAGATGAATTTCGAAAGATTGATAAACGAGAAATTGATATAACAAACCGTGGTGTATCATTAGATATGTCAGAGGAAGATAGATTGAAATCTTATCTTACTATTAAAGAAATACCAGAATATGATATCGATATGTATATGAATATCGCCAAAGAAATCATAGGGGAAAATGAAAATGTCTAAAAAATATATGGTTATCGGTTATGTAACACAAATGTATATCATTGATGCGATTGAAGCTGAATCTAAATCAGAAGTTCTTAAACAATTGAAGTTAGATGGTGATAAAGGAATTGTGATAGAAGAAGATCAATTCGATAGTTTTATAAAAGATAAAAAGAGAATAGGACGTAAATGTGAAATTGATATTGGAATATTTAACAAAGATAAAGAAATGATTGAATTTAATATAGATTAATGTATAGATTCTGTTCATTTGATTTTTAAATGGACAGAATCTCAATTGGAGATTTATATATGAAAAAAATTAATTTTAATAAAGTTGAAATGAAAAACTTCTGTGGGTATATAGACCCTATGGAATTCGAATTCGAAAATTCTAAAATAACATTGATATCTGGAAAAAATGGTGTAGGGAAATCAACTGTTTTTAGTGCCATTCCATTTGCTCTATATGGTATCACACAAACTGGTCAGACAGCAATTGATGTTTTGAATAATAAAACAGAAAAAAACTGTCTAGTAACATGTTATTTTTCAATCGATGATGTTAAATATATTGCATCTCGTGGATTGAAATCTAAAAAAGCAGCGACTAGTGCAGTATTATATATAGAAGGAATAAAAGAACCGATAGCTAAGGGAGCGAGAGAAGTAACTAATAAGATTGAAGAATTGATTGTTCCTAAAGAATTATTTTTAAATACTGTTTTGTTTGGACAGAAAGTTAAATCATTTTTTACCGATTTACCAGATTCTAAGCAGAAAGAAATCTTTCGTAAAATTCTCCAATTAGATACATATGTAGAATATCAAAAAACATCATCAGAAAAGATAAAGCAATTGGATGAAAAGTTGGAAGATATAAATATTTGTATTCATAAAGTTGATTCGACAATAGAAGTATTAGAAAAAAATATTCTAGATATAGAATCAATAGTAACTGAAAAGAATAAAGACTGCAATAATATAACAGATAACATCAAATTAATCAATGATCAAATAGAAAAACTAGAAGAGCAGTTGAGATTACTTGAAGAAAAAGAAACGAATGATTCTCTTATTAAATTAAACAATCAGAAAACATTAATAGATAATGAATTAGAAAATATTCAATTGTTAAAGACAGGGCAAATAAATGAATTAGCTGCACAAGTCAAATCTAAGATTTCTCAATTGAATGAATTACATTCAGGTAAAATAAATGAATGTGACAATGAACTAAATTGTAAGTTAAATAAAATAAAAGATGAAACAAATCTACTTTTAAATAAGATTAATAAAACGATTAGCGATTTACGAGAAGTATATTTGATCGAGAAGAATGATTTAGATAATCAATTCAATACCGACATTAATGCATTAAATGTTTTGATACAAGATGCTAAAAATTCGCACAGAGTCATCATAGACGAATTAAAAGAAACAACAAGAAATTTAAATGATGAAGAGAACTCGATAGTAATCGACCGAATTAAATATTTTGAGAACAATCATAATGATTCCAAAGAGGATATAAGAAATAAAACTGATAATAATAGAGTTACTATACAATCATTTGAGAATGATATATCGAAAGAACAAATAATAATTGATTTATCAAATGAGAATATACGTAAATATAATCTATCTATTGCAGCAAAAACTTCGATATGTCCAACATGTCAACAAGAATGGAATAATGTTGAACATATCGAAAAAATGATCGATGATGATAATTTAATTATTGAAAAATCAAAAAATTCGATCAATGACATAAACATCAAAATACAATCATTGATCGGTGAAATAAAACTATTTGAAGATGATATTGTCAAGATAAATGACATCATAAGAGATGGAATAGCTGATATCAAAGAAAATAATTTAAAAGTTATAAATCAAAACAATGAAACAATGAACAAAGATATAATATGTGAAAAACAAAAACTTGTGGATCAGCTGGATAAATTAGATGGAGATGTAGAGAAAATTAAGAAACAATCATCTATTACATCAACAAATCTCGATATAAAATTCAAAACCATAGCAGAAGGTCATAAAAAATCAAAAGTTGGTACAGAAGAAGATCTTAAAAAACAATTATCGAATTTGAATATTGTTCATACTGATACGATGGATGATCTTAATAACAGATTAGATAAAGCAATCAAATCTGTATTATCTATGGAATCGGATAATCTAAAAGATATAAATGATAAATTCGATAATATGGTTAAATCGAATAATGTTATAATTAAAAAATTGAATATGGAATTGATGGATATTAAACATAGATTAGCTGCTATCGAAGGAGTAAAAAATAAAATAAGAAAAATGGAAGATGATATTAAATCAAATAATCAACAATTTGATTTTACACAAGATTCTATCATGATATCTAAATCATCGATTATTTCAATTAATAAAAATATATCAGAACAGAAACAACAGATAGTTGCATATGATAATACCATAAAGGATTTTAAAAAGAATCAAGAAATATATCATTTCTGGAAAATAGCTTTTTCATCAGCAGGAATTCCATCAATGTTAATCGATGAATCGATCCCTTTTATGAATAGGCGTATTTCAGAATATCTTGAACAAATGTCAAATGGTAGATATATTGTCACATTCGACACTTTACATGAAACCAGAAGCGGAGAATTTAGAGATAAAATAAATGTCAATGTTTATGATATTGTCACACATTCGAATTCGAGAGTGAATTTATCTGGAGGACAAACTAAATTAGTTGACATTGCAACTATTTTAACATTATCCGATTTACAGGAAAATGTTCAAAAATTCCAAACTAATATATTATTATTTGATGAGATTTTTGATGCTCTCGACGATGAAAATATTGCTAATGTTTCCAATATGTTACGTAAGATAATTGAAGATAAATCTATTAACATTATCACACATAGACATATCGATCAAGTGGAAGCTGATGCTGTTTATAATTTCGGGAGTTAAATTATGAAAAAATGGTTGTTGATATTATTGATATTATTCTGTTTTGGATGTAATAATCCATTCGTAACTTTTAGATTCAAAGATAATTTTGTATATAAAATAATAGAAAAAAAATTATGCGGAGATGGAGATTATATCATTTATTCAATTATGGGATATAATATAGAAACTAATCAAGACTTCGAATTTCGCATGATATTGGATAATTCTTTTGGAAAGATTGAAGATTTCATCGAATATAAAAATGGTCATATTTACGCAGTCACATATGTAGATGGAAAACCAGATGAATAAAAAAATAGAATATAATTTAAAAATTGTTTATAAATATAGTATGTTGGATATGGCCTTTAATTTTAGGATTATTGGTCATATCATTTACAAAAAACAAAAATATTCAATAAATGCATTGAAGTCTTATGACAATCCTAAATTTAAATTTTCATATTATGAAAATGTTAATAAATCAATGATAGATTTATTAGATAATATTTCATCAAAATTAATCAGAATAGTTGATATAGATCTTAGAAATTTTCCAAATAATGCAGGGGAATATGATGGAACAATTGATTGGGAAGAATAACGTACAAATAGTTAATTGGTTATTAACTAGAAAATGTAATTTACGATGCGATTATTGTGGTATCGTGAGAGAATCAGATAAAAATACTGGTTATTCAGATTTAAAATACTATGAAGAAAATAGTATGTCACCATCATATATTATTGAAACATTGGAGAAATTTAAAAAATATTTACCAGATTGTTTTCATATTTTCTATGGTGGTGAACCGTTATTATATAAAAGTTTAGATATCGTGATCAAATATTGTAATGATAATAATATCTACTATACAATCATCACAAATAATTCTATCCCTATCCAACCACTAATAGTTAAATTACTCGACTCTGTCGGGAGATTACAAGGATTGACTGCCAGTATCGATCCAATTATATATGATCCAATTATAACCGACGAATCAATAGATAGAAGAGAAAAAAGTTTAGCTGGATTGAAAAATTTAATCAAGTTATCTTCTAAAGTAGATGACATGGTAGCTGAAATAACAATCGATAAAAGTAATGTTAGCTATATATATCCATTGGTGAAACGATTATCTGACCATAATATTGTTTCGAGTATCACATTCGTTGATAATAAAAAATCAGAATTGTATGATTTTTCGAATGTTACTTCGGAAGATGAATTAGTTAATGATTCTGATGAGTTGCGTATATTATGTGACAAAATGATCAACGAAGGATTGTTGATTCACATGGGAGAAGATTTGTTAGATAGAACTTTGAACATTCTCCCATCGAATTTAGATTGCCGATTAGAAGATTATATACACAATCTGACGATTGATGTTGATGGGAGTATCAGGCTTTGTCTTAGAATCAAAGGAATGAATACGCCAAAATATTCAATAATTGATTATTTTGAAAAATTCGATGAAATATACGAAGTGATGATTATTGATAAAAAGAAGTATTGTAAATTGTGTAATTGGACATGTCCTATAATTTCAAAATTAACATTCGAGGAAAATATGACAAGTGAACTTTTACATAGTGAAAAGAGAGATATTTGATTCAAGGGCCTTTAGCTTAACTGGCAAAGCTCTGAGCTCATAACTCAGATCATCGGGATTCAAATTCCTGAAGGCCCATCATTAAAATTACCAATTTGGATAGCGATTTTGGAGTTTGGAATATCTAGTTTTCCGTATATATCGTTCGCTATCCAGCCATATGTTATTGCGATATATACAGACATGAAAAGTTGTGCGTGGCTCAGGCAACATCTTCAAATAAATTAGAAGCGAGCTGATTTTTAAAATTTAACGAGGAACAGACAATGAATGATATATTTGGCGATAGAATGAAGGAGTATGAAAAACTTCAAAATCAACGATTTATGAAAAATCTTCCTGTATTAGTTAGATTAGATGGAAAGAATTTTTCTAAATTTACAAAAGGATTAAAACGACCATTCGATGAAAATTTGATTTCGTTATTTGTCGATACGACAAAATATCTCTTAGCAGAATCAAATGCTTTGATGGGATATACACAATCAGATGAGATTACATTATTATTATATAGTAGTAATAAATATGATTCAGAAATCTTCCACGGCGGGAAGATACAAAAAATCATTTCAGTATTATCATCTATGACAACAGCGTTTTTCAATTCAAAAATTCCGCAATATATACCTCAGAAACAAGATAATCTGGCATTGTTTGACTGTCGAGCATGGCAAGTTCCAACATTAGAAGAAGCAGCAAATGTTTTTCTATGGAGAGAGAATGATGCTTCGAAGAATTCTATATCAATGGTAGCTTCTGAATATTATTCTCATAAAGATTTGATGAATAAAAATTCAAAAGAAAAGCAAGAAATGATATATGAATACTCTGGTGTAAATTGGAATGATTATCCGAACGCTTTTAAAAGAGGAACATTTATCCAAAAGAAAATTATTTCATCAACATTCACACCAGAAGAAATAGAGAATTTTTCAGATAAACATAAAGCTAAATTAAATCCACTTTTGAAATTTGATAGAGCTATCATACAAGAGATAGATATGCCATCTTTTTCAAAAGTAATAAATCGTCGTTGTGTCATATTCGATGGAGAAGATCCTGTCGTTGGTGCAATTGATGAATAAAAAACATGGAGTAAGGGAAAGGTCTGATGATTGTGGTTATTCAACCGATAATACTAGAATATCATTAAACAAAGAAGAAAAGGAATTTGTCAAATTAGCTATATTATATTTTAGAAACAGACATGATGAAGATACCAGACACGATAAAATCATCAATAATATTATAAACAAATTGGAGAATTAATGAAAACTCCATATGAGAAATATTGTCACGATCCGTTGTTTCGTCGATTGGTAGATATGTTAGAATCATATATACATGAATGTCAATATACACCATCGGAATTGAGGGAAGCTGCTGTATATGCATCCATACAATATGAAATGAATAGATGTAGACAACATACTATTCATAAATCTGAATTAGAAGAAAAAGAATTACCAAAAGAATTATTAAGTTCTATAATGATATTAAAGCGTTATAGAGACGAATTTTTAGATAAACCATTTCTAGATAATTTAAATGAGGATAAAAAAGATGGCTGAAATTTTAGAAAATGCAATTGATTTTTTGGGTATGTTGTCAGACGATGAATTCGTTAAGATTTTTTTCGTTAAGAAAAACGGTGAAAAACGCTTAATGAAAGCCACATTGAACTTTCAGAAAATCCCTAAAGAATTTCATCCAAAGGGATTTAACCTTCAAGGTATTTTGAAGAAAATGAAATCATCTAATGTTTTATCAGTATTCGATTTGGAGAAATTAGGTTGGCGATCAGTTAAACTTGATGCAATCATCAGTATTGTTTCGTCAAAAAACAAGATGTTGGAATATAAAATTGGGATGGATCAGTTTCATAACATCGGAGTATAATATAAAATGATCACAATCGACGTAATCGAAAAATTATATAGGGCAGATGATAATGTATCACAAGTACATAACAAAGAAATTAATTTCTTAATTTCTGATTTAAATCTATATGAAGATTTCATAGATTCTGATGAAAAAGGAGAAGATTATTTCAACGATGATATTTCAATAAAATTCTACGAAGTTAATTCTGATTCTGATTCGATCGAAGATAATGAAATCGTTGATTGTTTAATAGAATTTGCTGAACAAAGCAAAGATCAATTATTGGAATGGTTCAAATCAATTGAGATTGGAAAACATCAATTATTAACTGAATGGGAGATCGATACTGAAATAGGAGCTAAATACTTAATTTACGAAGGGGTGAAACAAATTGTCTAAATCTGCTAGTGAAGTGTTTGAGTGGAGTACATTCAAAACGCTTGATAAAACATTGACAGAATATACTGGTGTGATAACAACCATAATTTACACTTCACCGAAAAATGATTTCATGGTAGCTATTTTCAAAGAAGAAACAACGAATGAAACTTTTAAAATGACATGTCAATATGTCACAGATGTAGATGTTTCCATTACGATATTTGGTGAATGGATCGAATCGGCAAAATGGGGACAACAATTTAAAAGTAGTTCGTTAGCAGTTGATCTCAAATTGAGTAAAAATGGATTGGTTAAATTTTTAGCCAAGACAAGAGAGATATCAAATATCGGTGAAGTTAAAGCTAAAAATATTGTTGAGATATATGGTGATAATTTTGACGAAATTATTACAACATTAGATCCTGATACTATTTCAAAAGAAGTAGGCATTGGAATCGATGATGTAATTAATTTACAAAAAGTATGGTCAAGTAGAAAAATGGCAAATCAAATAGCTGTGAATCTATCAGACTATCCACTATCTCAGAAACATATAATGGATTTAGTTAAATTATATGGCGTAGGAGCGATAGATTTAATTAAAGAAAATCCATACTTTCTCATAACTATTTTGAAAGCGTTTGGATTCAAACGAGCAGATGAGATAGCAATGCAGAATGGAATCGAACCAAATAGCGATATCAGAAAACAAGCTTGTATAGAATATATTTTATCAGAAGTGGAAAATTCTGGAAGCTGTTGGATGGATAGAGATTTCATACTTGATAAGATGTGTAAAGAATTAACAAATGTCGAATATAATGATATTTATGATTTTGTCGCTGATAGAGTCGATAAAACTAAAATAACCAAATTTGAAGATGATGGTATAGTTAAAGTATCATCAAAGAATATATTCGATAAAGAGAAATATATTATCGATTATATTATAAATAATTCTGGATCGAATGAAACATTTAATTATGAGAAAGGAATTGATAATGATGATTTAGAAATATTAAATGAAGATCAGAAAGATGCTGTTTTGAATTCATTGAAATATAATTTTTCTGTCATCACAGGTAAAGCTGGTACTGGTAAAACATTTGTCATTTCAAAAATAGTTGAAATATTTAGAAGGATCGGTTTAACTATCGCATGTGCCGCTCCAACTGGAAAAGCAGCTAGAAGAATGGAAGAATTGACAAATTATCCGGCTTCAACTATTCATCGATTGTTGAAATTCAATGGTGAACATTTCGAATATAATGAAAATAATAAAATAGAAGATTTTGATGTGATAATCATTGACGAATTTTCGATGGTAAGTATTGAATTGGGATATAATCTCTTATCAGCTTTACCAGAAAATACTAAAGTTATCATTGTCGGAGATCATAATCAATTGGCAGCTATCGGAGCTGGTAATATATTCAATGATATTCTTGTATATGATAAAATCAACGAAAAGAAAACAAATTATAAAATTTCTGAATTATCTAAAGTCGTCAGACAAGCTGGCAATTTGAAAAAAAATTCGGTAGAAATCCTCAATGGCGTGATGTCACATGAAAATACGGATGATTGGGTATCATCATTCACGGATCAGTTTGAAGATGATTATAAATTATCATCATTCATCGTTGACATGATGATGAATACTGAAAAATACATCGGATATGAATTGAGAGATGTCCAATTAATTGTCCCTATGAAAAAAGAAACATTGGAACTATCAACATATAATTTAAATAAATTATTACAGAAAGCAATCCAATATAAGAAATATGGGAATATAATCGAAGTTACGAAATATCAAGATAATTTGTATTTATATGATAAAGTTATGCAAGTAGCGAATGATTATCAGATCGAAGTCATGAATGGAACAATCGGTACAGTTTCATATATTTCAGATTCTGGTGATATAACTATCAATTTTGATGGTGATGTTTCGGTGGATTATATAAAAGGAGATGAGAAATTGAAAAATGTTCAATTAGCATATGCCATGACGACACATAAAACACAAGGGTCAGAATATCCTTGTGTGATCGTGGTTATGCATAATTCTCATTTCAATATGTTAAACAGAAATTTACTATATACTGCTGTGACAAGAGCGAAAGAAAAAGTGATGATCTTTGGTGATCGAAAATCAATTGCAATTGCATTAAGCAGAGATGATACATCAGATAAGAAAACTAATTTTATGTATCACATGAGGTAAATTTAATTTAACAAATTCCCCTAGATGAAATTCATCTAGGGGAATTTTTACGTATAAGGTGATATATGGAATATTGGTTAGGAATTACAAAATTATCATCTAGAAAAGGAATTTTGACGATAACATCAGAAGATGGTTTTTATTTTATAATTAAATTAAAAGAAGGTGAAAAATTTCTATACAACAAATGTTTGGATAAATTAAATCTAGAAGTTGAAAATTTAACAATAATTAAATCGAAAGGAACAGGACAAAAACAATCAATTATGGGATTCGCATCATTCATGTCAAATATTGGATTATTATTGAAGAAACATATCATAAATAAAAAGATAAAAAAATATGAATTGAATGATTTCTATTTGAATATATTTAATGTCATTAAACAAATTTTAGGGTAATTATGGATAATGTAGAAATGATCAAGATATTGGATGATGTCGAAATTCCAATTGATTTCGCTGTTTCCAATATAATCGAAAACACTCAACCATCTGGTATTTTGAAGTATAAATATTTATATGGTTCATTCAATGATTCGAATAGCTGGATGAAAATTTTTAAATTAGATATGGGTTTTCATTCCCTGATGTTTAACCATACTAGCTTTGATAATCTTACCACTAAAAATGTCGTAAAAATTGGAAATAAGAAAACTAATAAATTCAAAGTATTTCTTCCAAATTTAATATTTGTTGTTCATAAATCAAAAGATTTTGTTATAAAATTGGAAGTATATGCTACGAATAATACTTCTGATCGTGATAATATGCAATTATATTCAGCTCCGTTGCCAAATTTATATGAGAATGGGGCTGTTTGTCAGTCAAATAAGATTTCGATCAGTAAAACATTTATAGAAATAAAATCACTGATATCGAAGAACATATATGAAATATGTGAATATTATATCGATATTTTCTTAGATTCAACATTTAATTCTGATCTCGATGTGTTTTGGTCAACAGCAGTATCTAAAATGGGATTTGTTAGTCCATATGAATTTATGAAAACAGCGACAGCAGTTGAAAATGTTGATAAAATGATATCAATATATCAATCGATGGAAAATAATTCTAATTCTATGAAATATTTTAATGATAATATTAAATCATTTAAGAATAAAATAAATCTACACACTTTCCATAAATATTGTATTGATGATTGTGTTGTTGATAATTTTAATTATCAACAACAATTAAATTTATCAAAATATTATATGATATCAGTTGGCGATTATATTAAATATAAAGGAGAAGTTGTCAAGATAATTTCATTTGGATCAGATATTTCAAATATATCTTTATATATGAATTTAGGATCTGAAAATTATACTAAATATCATAATCTGAAGTATATGACGGAAACATATGAAATAGGATTAATTAATTTTTCAGATTTTGAAAATATAGAACAATGCGAGAATGTAACTATAAGCCAAGATGATTATTCACTATATAATATCGATGAAGATACATATATCAATCTAGGATCTTATGCTTATAAGATTCAAAAAATAGAATATCAAAAAATTAATGATGTTTATATTTTCTCATTTATGACACATAGTGATGAAATTATACGAACAAATAAAATATCATTAAATTATTTTCGTCAAATACCATTTGATATTAATTTTAATAATTTTACTAAAATTACATTGATGAAAAATTCTGAAATGACAACGCAAGTACAAATAGTAGGAGAAACATACACATGGAAAGAATTGAATGAAATGATCATACAGGCATATATGAATGATAGTTACTATCTGAATATAAATGGTAGAATAGAAGGATATCATAAGAAAAATTTTGTATGTGTTGAAGATATGAAAAAACAATATGTTATCGGTGAACGTATGATTATAATTGATAATCATAATATTATAATGAACATTGATACTGTTATAAAATATTCACGATCCAATAATTATTATTATTGTGATAATGATTTATTTAATAACAAACTACATTATGATGATTCTGAAGTTATCGATCCGGAAGAAAATTATACGAAGCCGAGAAATATCAATCAACAAAATATTTTCGATTTTGTTGAAAAATGTAATTCCGATGGCTTTATGAATTGTGATATGTTTAAGCACGAATTGGTATCACACGATATATTTAAAATTGGAGATATTTATAGATTGCCAATTATGTCAGCTTCAGGAAATGATTTTTTGGAGAAATATGAATTAGTGAATTTTGAATGTTGTGATAATATGATATATTTAAATTTTAAAAGTTGTGTGAATACATTTGAATTTTTATTATCAATGACAAATCTTTTTAATACACAAACTTCATGTGGATTATTTAAATCGAATATGAATCATGAATTGGTTGGATCATCTATAGATTTGACGGGACATTATGCATACAGAAAATTCTTACAAGCAAAAAATTTAAGTGTAGATAAATTTGAAATAATTGATGTTGACTATGATCCAATAGATGGATATTCAAAATTTCTCCTATCAAATAATACGGTAGTTTCAATAAGTGATACACTTGATATATCAAACTTAATTAAAGAAATTGATACGTCACATAATTTATCGATACAAGAACATAATAAATATAAATCAACAGAATATAATTTTTCAACATATGATAAGTATGATTTCCCAAGCGATGATTCATCATTTGTATATCCAAGCAATTTAACGCACTTCATAACGGAATGGTAAAATGGAACTAATTGATGGAAATGCTTCAAAATATCATAACAACATCAATCAAAATATTGTTATGAATATCAATGATGTCCATGACAATATCTTCAATATGATATCTAGCAAATATCATAATGAAGATATTATCTGGTTTAGAAATAATGGTTTAACGTGGCATACATTACATAAATTTAAAGGGAATTTTTATGAATTGCAGATAAATGGTAAATTATATATGTTAAATTTACCTGAAATGATAATTCATATTGAAAAAAACTATGATTCAAAATATACAATTGATATTTATTTTAAAAATAGATTCTGTGGATCAGATGATTTAATCGAATCTTTTTTAAAAATTGATGATGTTGATTTTCATGTTCCATGTGATGGATATTTGAATGAATCATCATTTTTAATAAATTACATTTTCACACAACATAATTTTACATATGCTAAGATAAAAGATTATGTAAAAAATTCCAAATCCAATTTCATTAATTATATGGATGGTTTATCTATCATCGATGTGAAATTATCTGATATGATAGAAGATTGGAAAAAAGATGTGAATCGAATTGATAGTTTTCATCTTTTTAACAAAGCTTTCGTCAAAACACCAATTTATAAAAATAATGATACTGTTGAATATTATCATATTTTAGGATTAACATTCGAAAGAATGAATTTAATCAAATTCGGTGGAAAAGAATATTTGATATATGCAATTCATTGCGATAAATTATTTAAAGATTCTATCGCCAATAATTTCATAAATGATAAAATTGTTTTATATGATATTGAAAATAATACGAAGAAATTACTTCCAATTGAACGAGTACTAGATATGAAAGTTAAAAAATATATGATAGATGATATAAAACAGATCGAAAATACCAATATTAAAATTGGGAATTATATCCTAAATAAAAAACCATTTAAGAAAATAACTAAAATTACTTTTGATCAAAACACATATGAATTTAAAATAGATAGTAATATGAATGATAGTAACATGGACCACATCAGCTTACATCATTCATTATTTGATATTAATTCTGAATTGAGAATATCATCCTTATCAGATTTTCTTAAAATCGATGATGAATGGAAATTCCCCTTTTTCAATATTTATAATAAAACTATAATATCATACACTGACTCAAATGATCAACATAGTATAGATGATCTTATTGAAATACGCAGGGGTTTTGAATTCAAACATATAAAATCTGACGAAATTTTCAATATATCAGATTATGTTATGACTGCAATGTTGAAAAATATAAAATCTGATAAAAAAATAAATACTGAATTGCCAACATATATTTATGATTATATTCCAAAACAAAAAGATGACAATTCAACGGTAAACCCCAAACAATTATTTGAAGTTAATGATAAAATATATATTGACACAATTAATGATTTCACTCATATAAAAGTCGATAATGAAGATTCAGAAATTCCGAATATATGTGATTATATAAAAGATAATATAGAAATGCCATGTATTTTAAACGGAATGATATTTGATCAATCTGTTAAATATATATCACATTTCAATCAAGAAAAAGAAATATTTAGCATTCATGAAATGACATTAAGTGATGGAATTAAATTAGAATTAAAAAATGAAAATGGTGATATTAAAATAATTTATTTAGATCATCATGGTAAGATCGATTGTTTGGATTTAATAATTGATCCATTTGATGGATTGGAAATCGGACAATGGGGTAAATTAACTAATTTGAAAGCCGTATATGGTTTTAAGAAATCACTATATTATCAAATAGTTAATTTCTATAAATCCGGTGGATATGATATGGTTCTATTCAATAACGGAATAGCTGTTAAACGTGATTTGGTTAAATCTGAAACATTTAAAAAACCGTTAAGAAAAAACATTACAAATTTAAATGTTATATCATTGTCAAATGATGATGTCAGAAGGATATTTAATTCTGCGAAATATCTTAAAAAATTTATCAAAGAAATCAATTTTCAAGACGAATATTATAATAATCGAATCATGAAAATTGAAATAACTTCAATTTAAAAGGAAAATCATGTCTAATAAAATTTTTATGATGGATGAAAATGTTAACGTAAATGACATCAAACAAGAAGATCAATGTTACATCATAGCTAAAAATGGAATCTTTTTTAAAGATAATCAAGAATACATGGAATCATGTATTGAGATAAAAACCATTGCTGGTTTACAAGCTATAAAACCATATATTAAATGGAGATATCCAAAAATATCTTCAGAACAATTTAAGATGGTATATTGTTTCTTTCAAAATGTCTATGACGAATTGAAATCTGAATGTATGGTTTTGATTGGTTGGAATAAAAGTGAGAATAAAATTGAGATCATCTCCCCTCATATACAAAAAGTATCTCATGCGAGTATTTCATATAAATGCGATATCTTAACAGGAGTCACGATAATCGGGTCAATTCATTCTCATGCAAATATGTCAGCATTTCATTCTGGTGTTGATGTACATGATGAAATCAATTTCGATGGTTTACATATAACTCTTGGAAAATTTGCCAAGAATGATAAATCTTTTGAAATTTCATCGCAAATAACATCTGGTACGAACAGAGAAGATATTCACTTTAATGATATCATCGAAGGAATCTCTGTAAAATATGCAGCTAAATTGTCGATGTCTAATTTATCATCGATGAATAACAAAGCTTTGATTGAAAATATAATGGCAGACAATTGTGATATTGAATATACATGCGAAACAGCTGTAGATAATATTACTCTGACAAAAGATCAGGAAATAGTTATAGAAAAATGGTTCGATAGTATAGATAATAATCGACCTAATACATTTGTCAGTTCAAATGGTTATATAAATAAATTTGTTAAAGATACACAACATAAAAATATTAGAAATATGATTGGAATGTATGATAAATCTAATGATTTACCGGATTTTCTTTTATCAGAATATGAAAATGATATGTCAGAAGTTGCTGAAATTGATAATCACAAATTTTCGAAAGTTAATTTAACACATCATTATGGTATGAAAATATGATAAATATTTATTTCATCGGATTGGGAGGAATTGGCTCACAATTATGTGAGCCAATTTGTAGATTTATCAACCATTTAAAAGATCGGAAAAGTTATAAATTATTTTTCGTTGATGGTGATGATTATGAATCATCTAATCAATCCAGACAAAATATCAAACATACAGATTTAGGTAAGAATAAAGCATCATCACAATATAATAGAATGTATGGACTGTTTCCCAATTTGGAAATGGAAGTGATTGCTATATATATCAATAAACAGAATATAGGAGATTGTTTCAATTTAGATGAAAAATCAATTATTCTGGGGGGCGTAGATAATAATAAAACACGCCATCTCATGCAAACTGTTGCAAATGAAATTGATAATGTATTATTATTATCCGGTGGGAATGAATACATCGATGGTGATGTGCAGATGTTTGCGAAGAAAAATGGAAAGGCATTATTGCCACCAATCTGGAAATATAATCCAGGAATTTTGAAACCTAAAGATAAATCACCGGAGGAGATTGGTTGTGATGAACTGACCGAATCTGAACCACAGTTAATATTTACCAATGGTTTAGTTTCCGCATGTATGCAAATGGCATTTTATAATTATTATAAAATGTTCGACGCTGATATCGAAATAGAGATCGATAAAAGCGTTATCATGTTTGATATCTCAGAAATGGCAGTTGTGTCAAAACTGAGAAACATTTAATTAAAATTGAAAAAATTAAAGGATTATACCAATGTCTGAATTTACTTTTGCTTCTGTTGTTAGCTCTGTCGTTCTTGAAGAAAAAACCGTTAAAGATTTACGTGCTTTGTGTGCAAGCTATAGCTTGACTAAATACAGCAAAGCTCCAAAACCAACTTTACTCAAAATGATTGCTGAATATTATAATGATAATATGATGGAAATGACAGCAGCTGATTTGAGAGAAGTTTGTAAAGAAAAAGGTTTTACTGGTGTAGCAAAAACAAATAAAGCCAATTTGATTAAACTGTTGATCAACCAATTAGATGCAACTGCCACTGAAGTTTCTAAAGCGACTGCCGGAATTGATGAAGTTGATGTAGCTAAAGTAGAGGAAATCGATATTTCCTCTACAACAGTAAACACCACTTCGACTAAAAAAGTTGATAAGAAAACAGTAACAGTCACAAGCGGTGTGCGTAAACGGACTATCGATTTCGAGGAAGGTCAATCAATTTGGGATATTCACCAGAAATTGGCAAATGAAATGAACATCCCACCACATCCTCTTTTCACCGTAAATGATATCGATGCACCGAACAATATTATTATTCAAGAAGGCGATAATATTGAATTCTTCAAAGCCAATGGAAACAAAGGGACAGCTCTTATTCATCCTTAGTTTTTAAATAATGGCTATGGTGTATTGCACACCATAGCCATTCCAAAGGAATATTATGGCTAGTATAATTGACCAAATTTTATCAGAGATTGATAAATCTGATATACAGACTGAATTACGAATAATCTGTGATAAAATGAAAGAACAGAATAATGAAATGATTAATAGTTTAGAAGAAAGTGAAATGTTATATTATAACTGCTATTTCAAAAATGAATATTTCAAAAAATTTCTCGTTTTATCGTTGAATCCATTTAATGATGAAGAATATTATGTGGATATTTGTATTATAAATATTACTACAGAAAAACAGACAAGAAAACAAAGTAAAAAAATAATGGCAAGTAAAGCCAAGGAGGTT
>Ga0164315_10000977_pt1 | contig 21010 bp, 16 predicted proteins | sample GuaBasSedimGuay6_FD_113737 | JGI IMG/M metagenome (GOLD analysis project Ga0164315, IMG submission 113737) | Subseafloor sediment microbial communities from Guaymas Basin, Gulf of California, Mexico - Guay6, Core 4569-2, 0-3 cm | ecosystem: Environmental > Aquatic > Marine > Hydrothermal vents... | reverse complement strand
TTTAAATAAATAAATAAATAAATAATAAAAAATACAGTTACTTCATTATATAATATCTATATAATAATTAAGATTAGTACGCAACTATCAGGGGTTAATTACTTGTATACTAATTTTAAGTATTAATAAATACTATTGAGAGTAGATAATGGAAACATATTATCCTGAGTTGGTTAGTGGTACAAGTAGTGTCCTTCGATTCAATGAGTTACCGACATATGACACAGACGAGCATTTCGGTGACATTATATACATTGTATATGAAGATGCATATTATTTTGGTACCGCTGATGGTTGGTTTGGTTTAGGTTCATTTGGTCCTACGGGTGATACCGGTGGAACAGGTGGTAGTGGTAGTATTGGATATTCAGGTGAGTCCGGAGGTTCCGGAGGAACTGGATATACCGGAGCAACAGGTGGCGCGGATACCACATGTTGTTTCGTTCATCACTTAGCCGAAACCCCAGACTATACTAGAGAAGCATATTTTACAACATTATCGTGGACAGATGTACAACATAACCACGATACTGATTTCTATTCTATTAACGTATTTGATTCGGCTGGATTTGCCGTTACAATAGAAAATAGCCAAGTTTTATATAAAACCAGTAAATCATATAGACTTAAAGATTTACAAGGCTTTATTAATCGAGGTAAAGTATTTACAACAAAAGCATTATGTTTAAGTACACCTATTCCATATCATAAAGAAGAACATACTTGTGGTGAGGAATGGATTGTCGATGTGGATTCTAGGGTATTAGATATACCTAATGTAGAGATATACTTTTATTCTATATTCGGTGAAGAACTAGAACCAATTGACATTACTTCTATTGGTAAATATCAAATTCGTGTTACATTTAAAGAGTGTTATTGTGGTTATACATTTATTTGGGCAGATGTTGATATCGATAAATCAGTAGATAGTTATCGAATCATTGAAGGGGAACAAGAGAAGCAGATGATTGTTGACTCACCATTGTTTCAATGGAATTTCCTTCATAATTTACATGTAGACGATCCAGATGTAGACTTAGAGATAGAGGTTCTTGACAATAAAGGTAATATTATACCTAGACTTGTCGATTATAAGGGTAATCCAGTCATTGATATTAATCCAGAGATTGTTATGTGGGATAATAAACTTGATTTCTGGAGAGCTAAAGGCCTATCTCCTGATAGTAGTGAAGATCCTCCACCTTCAAGTCCAATTTGTGATCGTTTTAGTACCATGAATTATAATAACCCGACTGCATATCAATGTACGACACGACCTGATGTAGTTCCGCCGTTCAATAAGCAAGATTTTGCTATGGGCGACTTAACGGTACCTGCTTTGAAAGCGCCGTTCAATAACTATAAAAATGGATGTGTAGATATATTCGATAATCAAACCGGTTATGTAATCAAAGGTAATGTACCAAATAAATTAACACTACAATTCTTTAGATTTGAAAATGAATCATTAATAGTACCAATGGTACAATGTGGTTCATGTAAAGTAAAACATACATATATAAGAGATGTTCATACTATAGCAGATTGTAAAGATAAGAATGAACATATACATGTACATAATGTCAATTCCTCTATGTGGAATATATACCATGGTCTCGGTACCAAGAGTCTACGGATAAATATAGATATAGAGGATGATTGTCATTACTTAATCCGCCATATTGATTCCAATAGGTTAAAAGTTTATTTCTATAAATATGATAATGAGTTTTTAGCCTATGAAGATGTTGATATGTCATTGGAACGTGGACTACCTGCTAATGTTACATTAGTTCGTCGGTCTGGTCATGCTAAGATATTTCGTCCTTCGAAGTTGAATTCGTGGACACGTAACCTACTGTTGAGATTGTTCCTGAGTTTGGGAGAATTCTACAACATACACAATACTTTCCTATTTTGTCTGACGATGAGAGGAGGAAGTACGGTTTAAAGCATTTTCCAATACGTAGCTTGCTCGAAAAGGAATTTGAGTTAAAGAGTGATATTTATACTATTCCTGTTCGACATAACATCGGAAGTAAGTCAAACATAGAAGTGGAGTTCTATGAGATTATTGACAAAGATACCTCTGTTTTGCGTGTGCCCGACTACATTTTATATGAATCGGATGACGTGTTACGGTTGTATTTTACCGAGGACGCTCCTTCTGTTAATGATGCAGCTAATGTTCATCCGAGTTCCTATGTGAATCCGGTTCAGCAACCAATTCAGATTCGTGGTTTCGTAAAAGTTTACGAGATTGTGGATAATTCTGAATTTCTGCCGTTAGTAGAAGATCCAAAAAACATACATGCGTACAAAGATATAGTAAAACCAACAATAAAACATAACCATAATAATATATATATACATAAAGAACTAAAAAATAATAAGATATGGGTTATCAATCATAATTTATTAAACAATAGTTTATTTAACAGTTTATTTTCTAATTGTAATTACAGTAAAATAGATTTTAAATCATGTATACATATACCTTATAAAATAGATATATTATCATCTAACTTATTATCTAATCCATTTGGTGTTAACCTATATGGTGAAGTAACTGATGATGATTTAATATGGTTTAAAAGAACATCTTTCCTAGGATCGACTGAACCTTCTGATACATTTGTAATTGATAATACCTGTACTGATTTAATTGAATCGTATTTATTATTTGGTTACGATTGTACTGGTGCTAAATTATCATGTACAGCAAGGGCTCCTGAGTATTTGGAACATGGAACTGGACCTGAATGGCTTTATCCTGATTCTATAGTTTGGGATGAGGAAACGGTTACAATTAAATTTGATAGGGAAGTACGGGTTTATCAGGTTTTATATGAGATACCGTTAGATCCTACTTACGTTCCTTACTTAGATCCGTTGAACATTGAAAATTATGATGCTCGACGTGATCCAAGCTCTCCTGGTTTTGATCCATCTTATGATCCTGCTGATAGTTTGGAGGATTGTTTAAGGGTTGAAGATGTTATGGTGGATATAATTTATATATCGTCTACCGAGTTGGAAATACATTTCTCACAAGAAGTTAAAGGTGAGATTGCAATATCTTTGGATTTACCAATCGAGTCTTTAGTTCCATGGATTCCGTCAGCTGAATTAGCTTTGACGGATACGTGTAAGAATAAGATTGGTGTTTATACTCATGTTCAACATTTACGTTCTCATGTCTGGTACTTAAACCATAATCTCAATTCACTAGATTTAAATGTGTTTGCCTTCTGCGACGGAACTAATGTGGTTGATCCACACAGTTTACCTCAATGTAGGTGCCCTGTTCCAACACAAATATTCCCAAAGATAAACTATGTCGATGAGAATAATATTAAATTAGAATTTTATCAGGTATTGACCTATGCGGGTGCTATAGAAATTACTGTGAAGGATGAAGTTCTTCATGAAGATCTATCAAGCTTGCCATGGCTGATTTTTGGAGAGAATGATCTCCATCAGTCTTCTGAGAATTTTGATGGGATTACTAAAGCTGAGTTGGATTCTCTAGCTCCTATGTTTAATGATCCTTCAAATCGAGTCGATAAACCTGATAATTTAATGTTCCAAGCTTTAGATAATTATGGTGAGACGTTACAACCTGATGCTAATGCTGTCTTTCTTGGTGATAATACCATCGAGATGGATTTTAAGAATTTATTGTATTTACAAGATAGATTGTTGAATGGGTTCTGCTTAGTAAAGAGTGTAAAGGTTTTGTATGATCCTACTAGGATAGACTCAGAAACTGTACGCATCTACGATCAAAGTAGAGATCCAGAATACCTAAAAATAATAACTCCCACTGCTGGTAAAGCTCACGTATATTCGACTGTGAACCAACAGAGGGTGCCGTTAGAGGTCTTAAAACTAAATGCTATATTAATACCTCCGACCGACTTAATAAAAATAAATCATGACTACAATACAACGTCATTATCAATAAGAGTATATAACCCTTATGGAGAACCTATATACCCTGACTATGTATCATATTTAAATAATTCCTCCATAGAGATAAAATTGCCTTATATTCCTTTGTATCAAGATGACAATTATTATAACGATGATTCCACAGTTGGTTTCTATGTAATGATAAGGCATATATCTGATCAACATCCAATTCGTAATGAGAGTTTTCTATTATATGAACACCAGAAGGAATCACATTATGAGTTTGCTATAAAACATCAAGCTGATATTGGTGGAGATACTCCTATTCGTTCTGGATATGATTATGCTAGGTCTGATTATCCTGATACTTATTGGAAAATTAGACATAATCTTGGTGTACTATATCCAAAGTTGACATTTTTTAATTTAGATAATCAACCAATGAACTTTGATGTTTTCGAGGGGGAATTTATTAACGATAAAGCTCCTTTTCGAATTTATTATATTAATGATCAATACCTGGAGATATGTTGGGATCCTATTGAAATTTCAAATCCAGAGTATTCCAAAACGACTCCTGGTAAGGTCTTAATTACTCGTGAGCAAGAACCTTTCTATTGTCAATCGTCTGAATCTAGAGCTGGTACTGGTGGAATGGGTAGAACTGGTGCTACAGGTACCGTTACAGGTACTACTGGCAATACTGGTGGTGTAGGTGAAAGTGGAGCTGCTGCTGATGAATCGTGGATTGAGAAGGTTATTGTACCTCCTGAAGAGTATGAAATACCTATATTTGTAGGTGAAGATCCTAATATACGAACTTATGGATGCTTTGCCTATTTGAATGATATTTATAATTATAATTATTTGCCTACCTTCTATAAGATTAGAGCTTCTTGGAAGTTTGTTATTGACGGTCATGATTGGAATGCAGGTTATTATCTTCCTTCAAACCTTGGTAGTGAAGTTGGAACGTATGAATCATTACTTGGTATTGGTAGAACATGGGGTGATCCTAGTGCTCACTTTGGTTGGGGTAGTAGTACATATCCTCAATCTCCTTATTATGATTTAGATCCTACTGAGATGTGGAACTATAACCTTATGTTTGCGTTTACTCCAGAAGGTAATTTATCCACGACATTCAATTGTCATTGTCATACTTATTTTATTTCTCCTGGTAAGATTGATAACTTCGTCCTCGAGTCTACGGCCGATTGTCTTCATTCCGAGTCGGATTGGTGTACATGGGTTGTTGGTTATTGGGAAGATCCTGTTACTGGTGAATCTCATGACCTTACTGTATATCGTATTGTTATGGCTATGAATGGTGCCAGAACATTCGATCCATTAGCTTCTGGTAGTCATGGAATGTATACATTTGGTATATGTTATGATTTTTGGAAAGATAACAATCGTTCTGATTTTGTTAATGGTATGACATCAAAAATATTAGATGGTCATAACTTAGCTTTAGTTAATCCAGATGCTCAAACGCTTGGTGAAGATGATTTTAGTTGGGGTGATCCATTAGAAACACCTGGAGTAGGTAGATCCAGAGTTTCTATATGTAGACGTGGTAATATCATTACGATGTTATGTTCTCAATATAATTCGGAAGAGATTGATCCTGCTACTCAGATCGTTATTGACCTTAATGATTATAGTGGTCATCATACAATGAAACATTTCATTACAGCTGAAGGTGAAGGTACTCAGATTGGTTTAGGCTACGCTTCGTTAGGTGGTGCTGTACACTTAAACCCTGAACTTTTTTATTTAGAAGATGATCCTCAGGATGCTGATGTTCCTGGTGAAACTGGTGGTACTGGTGGTGTAGTTGATAGGTATCAAATTCCACCATCTGACGATCCAGCAAAATATGTTGAAGCTGAAACATCTACGGATGTTCTTGTAGCAAAGATTAATTATAAACCCAGTGTGAGGATGTGTGATGCTCCAGAGTTAATTCGTGGATATTGTGATGCTATGAATTGGACAGAATTTAATCCTGGTGAAGATAGTGACGATTGGTTCTTACTTAACGATTATGTTGCCCCAGTACATACTGCTGTATATTTACATTATACTGGTCTAACTACATGGGAATGGGCTAAAGCTCAACCTGGATTAGTTACGCTTTATGCTGTTGATGGTGGACCAGTTTATTATGATAGTGTGCCTGAGTATAATTACATTGATCCTACTGAGATAAATAATAACCATATTATGGCAAGTCAGGCTACATCATATGTTCAATATATGTTTATTGCTTCACATCCTGAAAGTATGCATGGATATTCTAATTCTAATTTAGAGTTAGATGATAACCGCAAAATGTGGATAACGATGTCAGTATATCCTCTTTCTGAAGATAGATTTGATTCTCATGCTGAAGTTGAGTTAAACGGTGCTGGTGTTGCACTATCTGTATTGGCTCGAACATTTGAAGACGGCTATGATCATATATTGGCTATGGTTGCTTCACCTAATCCTGAAATATATATGCCAGATTGTTTGTGTGGTGTAGGTTTGTATTATAATTATGATTTACCAGGTGAACAATTATTACATGCATTTGAAGGTTTATCGAATGTAGACCGGTTAGATGAGATGGATCGATGGTATAACCCTGGCGATGACATCATGTCATTTAGGATTACTGGATTTGCTTGTTTTGTTAATGGCATTATTGATATTTATGTTAATGGTATTAATGGATTTTTTGATGCTCAGGGAGATGTTGTACCTCCTGTGACCGAAGAACATCGAATCACATTATCTGATTATCCACACTTAGAACGTTTTATTCCTAGATGCCAATGGGGTGGTGGTTGTAAAGATGTATGTGGTGTCATCCCGACGACATTGATGCAAATTGTCTATGACTATGGAAATCTTGATTGGGCTAGAGTCATATGGGATAAAGAAAATGCGATATATTGGAGATATGCTAATTATCCAATATGTGATTGGGTAAGTGAACCAGCAGATTACAATATACCATGTGATCAATTACCACCATCATTAGATATTAATGATTATGTTAAATGTGAAAACAATTATGAAGTTAATCAAGCTAAGATTGCTGAGTTTGAATTCGTACCAATGTGTGATAAAGCTCCTGAAGAGGTTGATTGTTTAGGTTTATTTTTTACTTGGATGCCAGATTCTCAGGATCCACCCGATTCAGATCATTGGTTTTATATTAGTCCATCTATAGCTCCAAATATGATGGAATCGTATGGTCACCCTACTGGAATTACTACATTACGATATGCAGAATTGCACAATATGCTTACTCGATATACCGTTGATGGTGGTCCGACATATCTTGAAGAAGTTGGCATGATTGCTACCAATCTTGATGAACATGGCGATGAAGTTGTCTTGGATTATATATTTATTTGTACACAGTCTACACCATATGTTCAGTATATATTTGGTCCAAAAAGACCAGTCAGTTTACGTGGATTTGCAAATGACAATTTAGATGGTGATGATAACCGTAAAATTTGGATTGGAATGGGACCATCACAGTCTGCATACAGTAGAGGTAATGTTGAAACCGAAGCTAACCGACCTGGTGCAATAATTTCTGTTTTAGCAAGAACATTCGAGAATGGTCAAGATCATATGTTTTCTGTTGTATCTTCACCAAATCAATCATATTTACCAGGTGTAACTGATCCATTATGTCGTTGTTGTTTATATTATAATTATGATCTTCCTGGTGAAGTATTACTTCATGAATTTGTAGGTTTCGATTGTGAAGACCGGGTTGATGAATTTACCGAATGGTATCAAGATCATCCTGTTTATCCAGAACGTGGACATCAATCGTTAGTGTTTAATGGATATGCATGTTTTTTCCAAGGCATTGTTACAATTAGATTGCAGGGTATTGGATATCTTAAAGATGCCACTGGTGCTTCAATAATGTGTCGAAATACTTTTGTATTTTTTACGATAGATTTGTATGAATATGATTATCTTCAACGGTTTATCCCAAGATGTGACTGGGGGTATGGAGTAAAGGATGTAGAATTTGTACATGTATATTTGCTATATGAAATTGTATATGAATATCCTTATGCTAATGAGTCTATTGATATTAAAACTATTTGGGATGTTGAGAATGTTGCATATTTAAATTATATGGGATTTCCTCATTGTTCTTGGGTGGCTACACCTGCTAATTGTAATGAAGCGATACCACCGTGGAGACCTGGTGAAGTTTACAGGGAGGTTGAACATCCAGCATTGAATTGTGGATGTGAAACTTATCTTGCACCATCTAGTAATCATATTGAAGTCGATAATCCAGCGGATGTCCAGCATCAATTGGATATAAATAGTCCGGTGCCTCCACCTCCTCCTACTGGAACGTATGTTAATGCATATACAGCTCAAGAATTACAAGATCATAAAGATCGTATGGCTATGGGTGGTGGATCTGAAGAGTGTTATCCTGGACTCCCTGACCCTCCTGAAGTTATTCCAATTGTACCAATTTGGGATCAATCTTCTACTATAAATCAATATTGGATATGGACATACGCACCGGATTGTGAGTGGGTTAGTATTCCACTTCCATGTTCTGATGGTACAGTTCCACCTATAGTATGGGATTCTACGAATAACTTATATTATACATGGGTAGAAGATCCAACATGTGATTGGGATATTCGTGATGCAGATTGTATACCTATTGCTGGATTTGCTACTGGTGGATCAGGTGGATCAGGTGGAACTGGACTTAGTTCTCCAGGACCATCGTTTGATGTTGGATGTTGTCCATTTGACTTTGACGGCATTGATGAGTTGAAGTCTAACTTTGCAACATCATTACTTCGGTTTGAACCCGACTATCCAGATAATCACGATAGGATATTAGTGTTCGATCAATTATTCAATGGAATACCAATGATGACAGAACGTTTCAAAGGTAGACCTGAAGATTTCGAAGACGATAGAATTACATTAAAAGATCAGCTTATTGAATCTGAATTCATGAAGTTATATCCAACGTCATGGCAGCATGCATTTTATAATTATTCATTTGATCGGAATGGGTCTAGAATAGGAGTTCATGTTAGAGATCCTGAAGATTATGTGGACAAAAATAATATGTCTAGGCATGCTAAGGATTATCGGTTTGTAATGGCTTTTGCTACTATTAGATATTATGATATATCGTGGTATGGTGAATGGCATTATACTAATCCTAATGATACGTTCGATTCCTCATCATTAGTTGGATTTACTGGACATCCTGGTGAGTTCAATATAGAGGGAGAAGAATGGCCTGAAGAAATAATCATGGAGTTATATGATTATGATGCGGATATGTCTACTCTTCGTGATATTGAAGCTATGTATCAGAAGCCTGGTGAATGGATATGGTGTCGAGATTATTCTGAATACATTCCTCCGGATCCTGATAATCCTGTCTATTACGTTGTTGATCCACTTGGTGATGAGTCTGGATGGGTTAATGCTCAATGGACATTGTATAATTATATTGAACAAGAAGAGGTACCGGATCCTCCGGCATACGGTGATGAGGATGATTGGGAATGGGGAATACGAACATATAAATCTATTGCTTGTCGACTCCCTCCTACAAAACCTGGTGCTTCGGGTACATTTTGTTCTGGACGAACCCATAAGACATTAGATGATGGAGTATTTGCAACTAAAGGACCTGTTCATCGTATAGTAGTAACGTCATTAGGGCCAGAAGGAATATTTTCAATATTAGATGCAGATGGTGATTGGATACCATGTAATCGGTATTTGGATTATCTTATTGAAGATGGTGCTAGCTTCGAAGGGTTACTTGAGGATCTTCCAACTGGTGAGTATACTTATTGGTATTTACCTGGTGGAACTTGTGCTATATGGACTTACGAGCCTATATGGTTTGAGAAATTATATCAAGAAAAGCATTCCCATTGGGAACTTAGAGGTGGTGCTAATCATTGGTGTGGTTGGTTTAGATATCTACCTGGTGAAGCTTGTCAACGTGACAATGAAATCTGGACAGCTCCTGGTTTAGAAGATTTGAAAGTTGCAATACAGACTAAATCAGGACATCCTGGTTGCATTGAAGAGCATCACTTTGGTGGCAGATGGTGGGTATGGACTGGTGATACTGGAGACGTTCCTCATACAGGAATCTATCGAGTTAAAGTTGGTGGTGAATGGGTTGAACGAACCTATACAACACCATATCATCATGGTCAATCCGAAGGTCCTGGTCGTCCTGGATTTCTTAACGTTGCTAATCTTATGCATGGTGACGGTGATGGGACTACTACTCCTGCAGAGTTATCAAATCGATGGATACTAGATTCTCAAGGTAGAATGGTATACATTAAAAATGCTAATACTACATTCATTAGAGAGGTTACATCTATAGATGTTTATGGATATAATACAGCTCTATCGTATTCTTTATTTGAATACATTAATGATATCATATATGCTGAACCAACAATATGGCAGTATAGTTTATGGCCATTTCATACACCACCTGCTTCATTAATGTTATATGGTGATGGTGAATTGTATCCAGAACTCAATGATCCAAATAATGATCTTATTGATGGTGTAGTTGATGTTCGAGAACCTGGTATAGAACATCAAGAAGTTCGTGATGTTTCTTATGTTAAATTTGTTTATGATTGGGAGAATGAAATTGGAGAAGAACAACATCAATCAGTACCGGCTAAAGTTATGTGGATGGGTAATGAAGTCGGAGATGATGACGATCATCGTATTATCATCTTTGATGATCAGCGGACTGATAAGTCTTATCCTCCTTCAATGGACTACGATCTTTCGGGTCATGGACTGGTTTACGAAGGAGAATATTATTATCCAGACCCAGCAGATTCAACTTCATTCGTTGATTGCATACTTTCTTCATCTGTGGTAATTGAAGGTATAGAGGAAGTCGCTCTATATGAATCTTACCAGAAGTTAGATGATGGTGATTTCCCTACACATGTATACGAAACACTAAGTGGTGTTTTGTATTTGGATGTAGCTAATCCGGATCTTGATTATGTGATGAATTCAGTTAAACAGATAGATCAACATTGTAATGGTGGTTGTAATAATGTCGAGTGGGATACTACGTCGATGCTTACATTACAAGATGTATTTGATAACTGGTTACCATATGTTGCTGGTAATGATGACCACATGTGGATCAGTGAAGCTATGGATTATGTTAAAGGTGACTTTGTCACATATGATTCAACTAGTCAAGTATTACGGTTTAATCATGAATATATAAATTCAGCTTTAGGTATTAATGATCCACCAGATGTATTTTCAAATATACAGATGCAATTAATAAGTCCAGAGGAATATCTGGAATATCGTATGGAAGTAGTTATTGGAATCGATAAAGATTATTTAGATGAGTCCGATAATACCCTTCGATATGGTGCTGGTATTGGTTACGCTATTAGATGGTATGAAGCTCTTCCGATTGCACAAACGCATGTAGCATATGTAACATTACATACGTCAGCTAGAGTGCAGTCAGAATATCAACCGTTTATGGATAATTGGCGTCCTGAAAATAGTTTAGTTACTTATATACAACAACCTGTTCCGAATCAGTGGGTCGGTATTCCAACACCTCCTGAATTAGATACTGGTTGGTTTATACGTTTATTAATATGTCGTACTGATAATATGGTAACATGGCATGTTTCTGATCCTGGAAGATTAGGTGACGAACTACCATTACTCCATAAACGTGAAGTATATTTACCTTCAGTACGATTAAGTGGATTTAATCCTTCATTTTATCCTCATCATGTATCACTGTTTAATTATGGAAGAGTTCCTAGTTCATTTAGGGATTTTAAATTTACTACTGTTATTGCACCTGTTGAGCCTGATCCTGATCCTAATGATATACCTAGGATTTACGATCGAGATAATGAACAATGGTGGCGTTGGGAGTTATATCCTCAATGTCAATGGGTGGAATATGATGATGGTGACCCTAGGGATTACAGTTCTTATGATGCCACATCACTTATTTTATTTAGTGAAGAAGATCCTACCGAGATAGAGTTAACACTGGTGTGGGATCTTGAGATTGGTGAGTATGTACCATGTACCAATTTCTTCGATGATCGACGAGTATTGATTGGACGTACCTGGACCGATTATGGACCAATTATGAACAATAAATCTGGTTTTGTTTGGGATCAATGGCGACAAGATGATCACAAAAATATAAATGTAGTACAGAAACTAGCTGTCAATACTTATGTCGAAAATGATGGAAGAACATTATACTTCGAATTCACTAATGCTTTAACCGGAGATCCAGTCAATATATACTGGCAGATAATCAATCAACCAGAAAAACTGGAGCTTGTTGTAAATTATATTTATTTAGCAGATGATAGATATCTAACTGTTCTGGATGATCCTCAACATCGTGAAGTTACTGTCGGTGGTGGTGATGCTTTACCTAATCCTGATACTGGTGATCCTGGGGGTTCAATAAAGCCTCCTCCAGATCCTGGACCAACTGGTGATACTGGAGATACAGGTGACACTGGCGATACGGGCGATACAGGTGATACTGGAGATACTGGAGATACTGGTGATACTGGCGATATTCCTCCAGATCCTGATGAATGGGTATGGGATTGTGGATTTGATGAATCTCGTTCTACTGAGATTTATACGATTGGTGCAATTTCTCAGTTGGAGTCTGATGCTAATGCTTATATAGCAGCGTCTCCGGAACAGGAAGTTAATCCGGATATTTTCTATACGACTAATGGTGAATCTGCCAAGTCAGCTTTGCAAGAAACTGATTGTTATTGTTTTCCTTCTTGTAAGTGTCCATATGAATGTCTAGATGAATTCAATATTGGGTCTTTACAGGACGCATATGATACATGGGAAACATATAATGGTGTATATGCTGATTATGATGGTGGTGATGATACCATTCATATGGAAATTCCAAAGTCTGATGTTTGGTATATGGATGGTGACGTTCTTAGAACAACAGATACATGGGAAGATGCTAGATTTCCAGCGTTAGATGAAGATGAGAATCCAGTTACTGGATATCGTAATGGTATGTCAGCATTCTTATTTACTCCATTTACAACTAATGCTTTTAAAATGTCAGTTGTTGTAAACGTTAATAATAAAGATCTGATGTGGCATTATCTTACCGATGCTAATGAAGATGAGATGACTGATTATGTTATGACAAGATTATCATATCTTGGATTTGCAATTTTGTCGGATCCAGATGAAAATGATAACCGTTTAAATTTCTTACTTGGTTCACAAATGTCATTACATTGGTGGCATAATGTAGAAACTGTACCTGAAACTGCTGTACTTAATTTTATCAGTTGTGCACGTTCATCATATAATGATAATGACAGATCTGCTAGTTGGGGTGGAGGAGGATCTGGAATTATGGATAGTGATTTTTCTGCCCCTCCTCCAGGTCCGTTAGATACATCATTATTGCCAGATTATACACAGCCATTTTGGATTGATGATGAAGATGCCCCTGAGGATTCTGGTTGGTTTATGCGTATTGCGATATGTTTAAAAGACAATATGGTTACGATGAAGCATTCTAGATTTGGTCGTAAAGACGATCCATTAGAATATGATCCGGAATTTACATATCGAACATATCTTAAATCATTATTTACCAGTCGTACTCCTAGTGGTATGTATCAAGTTGGTTTTGGTGTATACGGTCGTATGAAATCTGGATTTAGAGAATTTTGCTTTCAGAATTCATTAGAAACACCAGTTCAGATGGGTGATATTCAACTACCTATCGTTTATGATGAGGCTGCTGATTTATGGCATCGTTATCGTAATGAAACTTGTGATTGGGAAACTTTTCCAGGTGTTATCGTTATTCCTAATTTGTATATGAAAGATGGTGACGGTAATGTTACTGATGTGTGGTCGTGGGTTGATGATCATTATGAACCTTGCACATTAGTATTAGATGAAGATGATGAATAAGTAATAAAAAAAGAATGGGAGGATAGTAACGAATCACTATCTTCTCATTCTCTTTTATCAACAAGAGGTTAATGCCTAGTATAAAAGTTAAAGGCTTAACCGAGGCTCGTCGATACATTTAATATCTATATGTAATGACTAAAAACTTACTTTATTATCCTCGATGTATATATAGATATGATTAAATGGACATCATTTGATGTTCACAATATCATAGTCTGGGAGGACAATATGAGATTATTTGGATATACTATAGTTATGGTTATTGTATGGTTATCTGCAGTAGATAGTTTTGCTGCAGACTATGTAGTACATCAAGCAGATGAAACTAAAGCCATTCAAATGGTTTTGGATCATCCATATCATACTCAGATATTGAGTACATATACACTTGATCAGGTAACATTTATTGATGATTGTGCTGTTGATGGAATCATGCATGGTGTTACTGTCAATGAAATTATTGAACCGGCTGAAACTGTTCGTGCGGTTATTGTAGTATGTGAAAGACATCTAATATCAATTGAAATCATACCAATTGTCAATGAGATTATTGATGTTGTGGTTGAATCATTACAATCTGGTACAATATAGATCCTAATGAAAGGGTCTATATGACCTTTTGTTTTATTATCATTTATATAGATATTATCAGTACAACCATTGTGGTTGTGATCTTTTATTTTATCTAATGGAGGCATAAATGATAAATGTGACCTTCCTTCGGGAAGATAATGTTACAAATAATCAACTTACTACATATACACCAATTAAGATTACGTTTCACAAATCTGTAGGTGACCATGTATATAGTATTGATGTATTCCAAGAATATGATGTTGTTGGATTACGTAAGGTTGCACATCTCGATCTTCGTGGTCGTAAGTATGATATCAAACAAGCATATCAGATAGCTGTATCATGTGCAATTATTGATGGGTTTAATGTCATGCCATATCCAACCATGATGGAGGATATTGCAATAAAACCTATTGACTTTAAGAAGGAGAATAAAGATGAGTGATACCGTATAGTAAAGAAACTTAGTGTAGTTCAAAAACAACGTATAGTGCTGAAAATTAGTAACGATCCTTAATAACGTATAGCTAAGAAAATTAGTAGCAGCCTGAACCAACGTAAAACTTCGTAAGTTAGTACAGTAGACAATAACGTGTATAGTGTAAAATTAGTTGAGTTAGAAAACAACGTCGGATTCTGGAAATTAATGATTATACAAAACAGTGTGTATGAGGCACAAATTAGTAACCGCATGCAAACAGTGTGAGGAGTAAAATTAGTACAGCGCTCAATAACGTTTAATTGGTAAAATTAGTTAACAATAAAACAACGTGTAGGTAAGAAAGTTAGTACCTTATCATCAATAACGTGTAGTTGGTAAAATTAGTAGTCCGCTTTAATAACATGATGGATCGAAAATTAGTGGATGTACGTAATAACGTAGGCTTCAACAATTTGCCGTTAACATACAGCATAAATAACGTAAAACATATCAAGCAAACCCATATTAAAACCAATAAAACCTATATCATAGGTATGGTAAATTATGTGGATAGTCTAATAATAGATTATTCATATAATCTTTTATTGTTTTTCATATGTGTTTATTATGTTTCTTATATAGATATGATTAATTGAATACCATGAGGTATTCAAAACGATTATGTCTGGGAGGACATTATGAAACATATAATAATATCATTATCACTATTACTATCACTTCTGTTAGCTACTGTAGCATTTGCTGTTACATCTACAGTTGATGAAGATGGAATTCATCATATTGAAGCTACATTTGAAGAAGCTTTAACTGACTGTGTTATGGTTGGTCGAATTGACAATCCTGAAATAAGTGATTTGGATTTAACATTATGTTGCTTGATCATTATGCAACTTGAAACTGAGTAATCTCATCTATAAGAGGGTGAGTTTACCCCTTTTATTTTTATTTATTACATATAGATATAATAATTTAGAGTAACAACGGATATTGCGTTACACCCTCAAACGGTGTAACCCTATTTTTTCGCTGTAGTTAGGCAGTCGGGTCTCATTTAATGAGGATTCCGCTATAAGCTGCAGTGATCAAAAACTGCGGAAACTCTGGAGTTACTTGTAGCGCTACAAGTGGCTTGCCTGTGTATTTTAACAATGACGCACTTAAGTTAGTAGAGGAGTATTTACGATAATCCCGTATAGGGACAAGTCGTGTGTGCTCAGCAATCCTGACATTGTGCGGTTAGAATACTTGAATGGCGATGGTCATCAGGTCTGGTTGGGGTGAGATCTCAGTCCAGCGGTATATGAAGTATCTCAGTATTTCGTATGTCGATACTAGGGCACTCGGGGAATTTGAAACTCCCTGAGTTGCTCTATAGTTTTATTTTTAAAATGAGTTTAATAGTATTAGCGAAGCAACTAAGCGAGGGAGAGACAGCATAGGGATTTAACTAATCTACTACTTGTCTCGTGATGGCTGTCTATATCGGCCTAAGATGTGGTTTGCGTATTCAAGCTTTAGGATGGAATCCTTTAACCGATAGGAGCTGGTAAGTACTTACCCCTTAATGCTATTAATTATAATATTCTATATATAGATATGATACCATAGACAATGATGTCTATATCTGTAGGAGGATATTATGAGTAAACTTAACGATAGAATATTGGACGATTTGCGAGATGAGTTATTAAAAGATAACAATGTATATCTTGCAGACGTTCATTCGTCTGGAATGCATGAAATGGATGCAGCGTTTGATGGTGTTGAATTCATTTCTCAGATGAAACCATTAGGTCAAGGTGACTTTGATGGTACATCACGCATTGCAGTAAATGTTCGTGAAAATGGTGTCGGTTGGTTAAAATCCAATTGTCAACTTATTGCATCAGACAATCTCCATATTATGGGATTAGAAATAAACATGTGTGGAATCGACAAAGATGATGTTCGAAAGATCGAACATACAATAACCCGAGTAATTGAAACTATATTTGATAACTCTACAGTTGTATAATTGATTGGGCCGAAAGGCCCTTTCTAAATTTATTATTGGAGATATAATGATACTGATAAGTCAGTTTATCAAATGGGGTCTTTTGATCTCGGCTGTAATACTTATAGCAACTGTACGATATATCGGATGGCATATGACCGAAGGTGAAATAATGGCAACCTACTGGTGGTGCTTTGTTTTAGCTATGGTTAATGTCGTCGCTGGTGTTTGGTTTGATACCAAAGTTAAGGAATTAAAGACTGACGAATCTGCCGTTAACTCTATAGAAAACAAAAAATCAGGAGGTAAATAGTATGGGATATGATCCAGAGTTTAGTTATACAGTATCAAATACCGATAATTCTAAAGATGAAGAATTAGGTATAGAGACATTTACAGAACCAATACCTAATGATCAACCTATAGTTATAATGGCAAACATCATTGCAGGAATTAATTAAGTTTATATATAGATATTATTAGTATAGAGAATGTCATCTCAGATGTTCTCGATTACATTATATTCTGATCATTGTGATCCCTAATATGATGTATTCGCTTAATCCCATTTAAGGAGTTTACTATGGGTAGTAGAGTAGAAGTATTAGACACGGTTGGCCTTGCAGACGATTCAGATAATGATTGGGAATTGCATTTTGAAAAATGTATATACCACGTTGAAGATGAAGAACCAATGGATGGATTTAGATTCATTTGGTATCATGAGGGTCGTAAATGTGGACACCGTGGACAAGCTCGTATTCCGAACGAAACCTGGATGCTTAAACTGATGGCGAAAGCTGCTCAGTGCGGATGGTATAAACCATTCGGAGTAACCTTTGATTTCGATCTGCTTATGGGGATGGACATATGACAATACTACATGTTAGATCTGGTAAATTAATAATGCCAGAACAAGGTGAGTATAAGTACATTATTAGATTTACATATCTTGATGATAAATGCTATTCCGATCAATGGCAAACATGGAGTCGAGGTAGTTATGCGTGTGATAAGTTTCCAAGCCAAAATAGGATGGAAAATATCATTCAACATATCTTTAATAAGTATTCGTATCATCCAAGTTCGTATATGTATGTTACTGAGTTTCGTTATCGGAATCATAACAATAAGCCTGTTACATTTGATGATTTTTTACATCATGACAATGTATGCAATAAAATTGGTGGTGGATTCGATTACGATAAAGCACATAAATTTATACGTAAATTAACAATTACACCTAATATTAATACTGCTGATGATGTTGCTTCTAATTATCTCATCGTTGAGAAATTTCGTGAATTTAAATCGATCTTTCAAGAATTACCAATTAATGAACAGTCAGTTCTGATGTATCGTTTTGGACTCGGAGTTTCTGTAAGCTCATTAGCTGAAGTTGGAGATAGGTTTAACTTATCTGCTGAAGGTTGTAGACGTATTGAACGCAAAGCATTAAACAATTTACGTCATAAGTATACAATTAAATATCGTGATGATGTCAAACATAGAACACGATTCTATGCACTTGATGCTATTGGTGAATCGATTATGCATCAGATGGATGGAGGTTTCTAATGAACCAAATGTTCGGTATAACCGAGATTACTCCAGAGTTATGTGAAAAGGGTCGAAGACGACCTTCATTTCATGTTCGACTTGGTTGGTGTGACGATAAGCCTTCTATATCAGAAGAGTTCTATCTATCAAAATACGATACTCGGGAAGCTGCTTTAGCTGTTGTTATTGCGTTTCGTGATATATCGTTATCACAGTTGCAGGCCCAAGGTAAGTGGCCTGTTGATCTAACAAGGACTAAACCTGGTGTAACAAATACATCAGGTACCGTTGGTGTAAGAAAATCACGTCAATGGTCTAAAGCCAATGGTATAAGATTTCAAACTGACGTTGTCGTTTGGACAGCAACCTGGTCTATTGATGCGAAAAATGGTCAGTGCTCCTTCTCTGAAGGTAGGTACGGTGCCAAAGCGTTTGATATGGCTTTCGCTTGTAGAAAAGCAAAGCGTAATATCTATCGTTAATCCACTACTGATGGCTCTAATTAAGTTTAGAGTCATCATGTATTTTTATTGTTTTAATATAGATATTATTAGTAACGAAGAGGGTCTATAAGTTTTGGCCTTCTTTGTTAGTACTAGCATATAATAACGTGGTGGCTGTAAAGTTAGTAAACATATTTAACAACGTACGAACGTGGACAAATTAGTATTACGATTAATAACGTGAATTATAAGAAAGGGTCTTTACGACCTTTTTTATTTAAACTGAAACTGAATATAGGTGCAATATAATGAAAATCACAAATACAAATATACCAGATGTTAAGATTATCGAACCAAAAGTATTTGAAGATGATCGTGGATGGTTCTATGAAGTATTCAATAAAAAGAAATTAGAAAAATCATTAAATCGAGATATTGAATTTGTTCAAGAGAATCTTTCTAAATCTGAAGGAGAAGTAATACGTGGACTACATTACCAAATTAAATATACCCAGGCAAAGCTTGTTAGAGCCGTCGTCGGTAGTATATTTGATGTGGCGGTAGATATTCGACGCGACTCTCCTACGTTTGGTAAGCATGTTACTGTAGAGTTGACTTCGGCTAATCATAAAATGCTGTGGATACCAGAAGGATTTGCTCATGGATTTCTTACTATGACTAAGTATACTAAAGTGGCTTATTTAGCTACTGAATATTATGCTCCTAATTATGATAGAGTTATTCGTTGGGATGATCCGGATATCAATATTGGATGGCCATATATAGATCCAATTGTATCAAATCGGGATATGAAAGGATTACAATTACGTAAAGCAGAATTATTTTAATTGGGGTTATCATGTTAGAGTTTTTAGATAGAGCAGGTATTACAGATTTTCAAGCTGGTGTTATTATGTTATTGGCATTTTGTGTTGGAACTTTTCTAAGTCATTGGTTAGGTAAAGATTAATAATTGGTTACAGTCTTTTATTTTTATTTCGTCTTTGATATAGATATAAAATAATAGAAGTATAATTATTTAATTAACTATATCAAGGAGGACGTATAAATGGACAAACGTGGATATTTAAATCTAGCGAATCAAAAGCATCCAGGGTATCTCTGGAAAGCTGTAGAAATTGGTGAAAGGTCAACACTAGTTGTATCTGACTTAATGCCAATGAAGTCTAATGCTGGTCACTATGTTGGTCGGTATTGTGTAGAATTTAAAGAAGGTCAAACATCAATGGTTGAACCATGGTCAAGAGAGACTACATATTATCCATCTAAGGAAGCTGTTTTAGAAGCTTGTGATGAGGATGATATTATTGTTAGGGATTGTACTGAAAACAATGCAATGTATCGTGATAATACTAATTCTTTCGAAGAACCTACAAGTTCTAAATTAAAGGCTGTTGCTGATGTATTCGGAATGGAGGCAGGTGAAGAATGAAATGTAAAAGCTGTGGATATATTTACGATAGTGAACATATTCGAATGACAGAAGTGCAAATGGGAGGTCATGATCTATTAGATCTAATCTTTAAATGTCAGGGATGTGGAGCACTATACCATACAACTGTTGATACTACTAAATTTGAATTGATTTCAAGTGGAGATACACCGAAATGAAAGAATTTCTAAATACATTACTTGATGGTGAAAAATACCCACTATATATTAAATACAAGTTTCGTGAACCTGATCCTGGTGTATGTTTTGTACGTACTATAGATTGGGTGAACAAATGTATGTTTGTTAGTAATGGTGGATGTGGTTACTCTCCAGACTTCCATGAGATCGAATTTGTCGATGGACCAGAACTTCCTGGTCAAACTGGTCCACTAAATATTAATGATTTTCCTGCACCAATTTCGATGGACGAGTTAAGACTTCTCATTGATCAATCTGGTATGGAATCATTACATAATAAGGATGCAGCTCAACATAATGTTGGTATTACTGATCCAGATAAACTTATACCATATGAGAATGAAAAACTCAATAACTTAATATCAGCTATTG
>Ga0164315_10000975_pt1 | contig 21022 bp, 19 predicted proteins | sample GuaBasSedimGuay6_FD_113737 | JGI IMG/M metagenome (GOLD analysis project Ga0164315, IMG submission 113737) | Subseafloor sediment microbial communities from Guaymas Basin, Gulf of California, Mexico - Guay6, Core 4569-2, 0-3 cm | ecosystem: Environmental > Aquatic > Marine > Hydrothermal vents... | reverse complement strand
TGGCGGCATCGCCGACGAACTGATCATGCGCCTGATGGAGTTCATTCGGTCGATTCCGACCCTTCCCCTGTGGCTGGCCTTGGCTGCGGCGCTGCCGCGGGACTGGTCGGCGCTGAAAGTCTATCTGGCGGTTACCGCCATCCTTGCCTCCATCGGATGGACCCACCTGGGGCGGCGGGTGCGCAGTAAGCTGCTTTCGCTCAGGGAGGAGGATTTTATCCTTTCCGCCCGGCTGGCGGGGTGCAGTGACGCCAGAATTATCGGTCGTCACATGCTGCCCTCTTTTATGAGTTACCTGATCGTGGACCTTTCGGTTTCTTTTCCATACATTATACTGGCTGAGACATCGCTGAGCTTCCTGGGCCTTGGACTGCGCGAGCCCATCGTGAGCTGGGGGGTGCTGCTTTACTCAGCCCAGAACATTCGTACACTGGCTGAACTGCCCTGGCTGCTCATCTCGGGGCTGTTTGTCATTATTGCCGTGCTCGCTTTTAATTTCATGGGGGATGGCTTGCGGGATGCGGCCGATCCTTTTGCAAAATAGGAGACAAACCGCAATGGCGGAAAGTTATCTGTTGCAGATTAAAAACCTGAAGATTGCTCTGAAAGTGGATAAAAACTTTATCTCCATCGTCGACGGCGTGGACTTAAGCCTTGAACCCGGAAAGGTGCTGGGTCTGGTGGGTGAAAGCGGCTGCGGCAAGAGCGTTACCGCTCTATCCCTTCTTCGTCTTCTATCAAAAGAATTAAAAATTGTGGATGGTAATATCCTGTTTTACGGGCAAAATGGTGATGAAACGGTTGACATTGCCAAACTCGAACCCAAAGGGAAGGATATTCAAAAAATCCGTGGGGGGACTGTCTCCATGATATTTCAGGAGCCCATGAGTTCTTTTTCACCCCTGCACACCATCGGATACCAAATCATGGAGGTCATACAACTCCACCTTAATGTTTCCAAAGAAAAAGCACGCGAAATCACCATCGAGCTTTTGGAAAGAGTCGGAATCGGTGACCCCGGGCGCGCCGTCGACTGCTATCCCGGCGAATTTTCCGGTGGCATGCGCCAGCGTGCCATGATCGCCAAGGCGCTCTCCTGCAATCCGTCCCTTTTGATTGCCGACGAACCGACAACCGCCCTGGATGTCACCATACAGGCTCAAATTCTCAAACTCATGCGTGACATGCAGCAAGAGTTTGGATCTTCAATCATCTTCATATCCCACGACCTGGGTGTGGTGGGACAAATGGCCGACGAGGTTGCCATTATGTACATGGGTAAGATTGTTGAACAGGGATCCACCAAAGAGATCTTTAAGAACCCACAACATCCGTATACAGTGAATCTGCTTGCGGCCATTCCACGGCTGGGCGATTTGGAAGCCCGTAAGCGTCTTACGCCCATCGAGGGAACGGTTCCCGGTTTATTCAGTCGTCCATCCGGCTGTACATTTCATCCCCGCTGTGATTCTTTTATGTCTGGTACATGTGATGGTACTTCCCCCGAACTCAGGGAAGTTTCTGAAAACCACTGCGTTGCCTGTTATTTGTACCTAAACTAGATTGTACTGAGGACTTTTGATGAGTACGTTGATCGAGGTCAAAGACTTAAAAATGTATTTTCCGCTGGGTCGGGCAGGCCTGTTTTCCAGGCAAAAGGCTTTTCTTCGGGCGGTCGATGGCGTGAGTTTTGAGATTCAAAAGGGTGAGACCCTTGGGCTTGTCGGAGAAAGCGGGTCAGGCAAAACAACCCTTGGCCGCGCGATTCTCCGTCTGATTGAACCCACCGGCGGCCGGATTATATTTAAAAATGGAAATGGTGAGACAGACATTGCCACCCTGAACCGCAAGGCGTTGCGCCAGCAGTGGCGGCATATGCAGATGATTTTTCAGGATCCCTATGCATCACTGAATCCGCGAATGACTGTGAAGGAAATTATCGGCGAGTCTCTTGTGGCAAACCGCCTTGCGAGTGGCGGGCAAATGGATGAACAGATCCTGGATATTGCTCGTCTTTGCGGGCTTAACATCAGACAGCTCAGTCGCTATCCCCATGCCTTCAGCGGGGGACAGCGACAGCGGATCGCCATCGCAAGGGCGCTGGTGATGCACCCGCAATTTATCGTGTGTGACGAGCCGGTATCAGCGTTGGACGTTTCGATCCAGGCGCAGATACTGAACCTGCTAAAAGATCTGCAACAGGAGTTGGGCCTCACCTACCTCTTCATTGCCCACGACCTGAGCGCCGTTGCCTATGCCTGCGACCGGGTTGCCGTCATGTATCTTGGCCGCCTGGTTGAAATGGCCACCACCAAGGCACTCTATTATAGACCAAAGCACCCGTATACCGAAGCGCTCATGTCGGCGATCCCACCGGATGACCCGGAATTGCCCATGCAACCGGTATTTCTTGAAGGAGAGCAACCCAATCCGGCCCGCCCGCCGTCAGGCTGTACTTTTCATCCCCGTTGCCGTTATGCGGATAATGGACACTGTAAAACAGAAGTACCGGGGTTCAGAGAAGTGTCTGTCGGCCATTTCATCACCTGCCATCATGCGGAAAGTCTCTCTCTCAAAGGCGCTCTGGAACATCAAATGGCAGTAGATCCAAATGGTGGGGAAAACGAGTAGCCGATTGCTGGTATGTATTAAATGCGCCGCCAAATCCACAACACACATAAAATACATTTTTAAGGATTCGGAAATGTTTTCAACAGCCACTGAATTCGATCTCAACCATCTTTTGACAAATGATATCTGTCCTGAAGATCAATGTATCCCACCTGCCTGTTTGAAACAGGATTCTGCAAAAAAGCTTATTGAAAGGATAGATGCCGTTCCGATATTCGCTCATACCTATCCGTTTTATTTCATCTTTCACTTTAAATAAAAAACGGTAATCCATTACCACACTTAACAGGAAACCATTAAGATAGAATCTGAGTATCATAATTTTGTTAATAACGACCTCAGCAGCCCCGATAACGCTCTGATCTTTGACGAAAGCGGTTTTCTTAAAAAAGTCAATATGGAAGATACGATTTCCCTTGACTGAGAAAAACAAATCTGGGAAGTAGAGAAAAATCAGCGTCACCAGCAGAAGGTAACCCCTTCGAGGGGCCTCCCTCATACCCCCAGCTCTGCTGATGGGCGCTGATTTGCAAAGATTCAACAATAATCAATTTTAATGTTTAAGGAGTCACGGCGTGAACATTCTACATATCTCCGATATTCATTTCGGTCCCCGCCACTGGGAGGGGGACGACCATATTCTTCTGAAAGAAATTAACGCATACGATGCCGATATTGTGATCAACACCGGAGACAGCACGACGGATGGTATGGAAGATGAGTATGCGGAAGCAGGACGCTTTTTAAAAGCTATCGAGTGCAAGAATGTTATCTCCATCATGGGAAATCACGACAAAAGAAATATGCGCTCCCATGAACTATTCCTGAAATATATTTTCGATCCAAAGATCATCTACCTGTCTGAGATGACGCAAACCACCAAGAAAAACCTTTTTTTGAACCGGGAGATAACCAGGGTCCGTGACAATTTCACCGATGTAAATTTTATCAAAGTTATTCCTGTAAATGGAAAATCCGTATTGATTGTCGGCATCGATTCCAATGAACTTTACACCGATGTGGGGCTTGTTGAAGAGGAAATTTTACATGCTATTTCAGACAAAATCAATCAGATGGAATATGACCTGCCGCTGCTGCTGATCCATCATTCCATTCTGGGCACCGATGAAGAGCCACTTAAAAACTCTATCCGCGTAAGTGATTTTGTAAGGAAGCACAAAATCGAAAACGTCTTCTGTGGCCATACCCATGAAATGGAACTGAGGAGAACCACCGATCTATACCATGGGCATTCTTTTACCCAGTTTATGTGCGGTACTCTGTCCTCCTGCAATCATGCCAACGATGATAATATGTTTTTGTATTATGAAAATTGGGACACGGATGATCAACTCGTGCATCTGGTACGGATATCCATCCAGGGTGGCAAAATGCATTTCGAAAGAGAGTATATTTAATACCTATATGATAAGGTTCAAGACATCAATGTCCTGTGTTTTGACACTTATGCCTGAATTGAGCGATTTTTCCCGAAGAGATGTGCCGAGATCTTGATGGAGGAGGGTTCGCAAAAAACGTAGGCATACCAATGAATCTGAGTGTGGGGTGCTCTTGGGCCGGTAAGTTATACATAACAACAAAGGGTTACGATTTCTCGTAACCCTTTGTTGTTATTGACTTGGTAGGCGGTACTGGATTTGAACCAGTGACTTCTACCGTGTGAAGGTAGCACTCTCCCGCTGAGTTAACCGCCCTTGATTTTTTCGCAACTATAATGAGTCGGGGGGGGCTTCGTCAAGTTCTTTTTGAGTTGAATCGCCTTCTGTTTCCGACGACGCACCCTGGTCTTCATCTCCGGGTTTATCTTCCGGGGCTGTCGTTTCCAGGGTGTCATCCTCCGACTCGGTGGCATCGGCGGTTTCATCCTCTGGATCGACTGCATCCATGGTTCCTATTCCCAGGGCTTCGATTTCTTTGGGAGAGGGCAGATCTCTCAGGTTTTTCAGATCGAATACTTGAAGAAACTGTTTGGTGGTGGCATAGATCAGCGGCCGGCCGGGAATTTCTTTGCGGCCCAGCACGCGGATCAGCTTTCGCTCAAGAAGCATTCTGAGGACGCCACCGCAATCGACACCCCTTAAATGCTCGATGTCGCTACGGATCATGGGTTGTTTGTAGGCGATAATGGCCAGCGTCTCTAAAGCGGCCTTGCTGAGCCGAGAAGGCTTTGGCTGGAGAAGGCGCTTGATCCAGGGCACATAATCAGGATGGGAACGAAACTGATACCCGCCCGCAACTTCGTGCAGGGTAAAGGCGCCCTGGCGTCCCTCGTAGTCAGCTATGAGTTCATTGAGGGCCTGCCGGATCATCTTTGTATCGGACAGAGAAAGGACTTGCTTTAACTGCTCGATACTCAGGGGCTCATCAGCCACAAAAAGAAGACTTTCTATAATATTTTTTAAATCATCCATTATACATAAAATATTCTGATAATGCCGGATTCAACGTGCTGTACAATTTGGACCAAATTGAGCTTGACCATTTCCAGCAGAGCCAGAAAGGTCACAATAATATCACCTTTGTCTGCGTCTTTAGAAAACAGCTCATAAAATGTCAAGGAATCCTTTTTTTCGAGAATGTCGACAATTTCCGAAATTCTTTCCTTGACGGAAATCCGATCGGTGGATAGATCGAGCCGATGTTCTTCCGGAATATTGGCCAGGATTTTTTGAAATGCGTCAATGAGTTCGAAAAGACCTACCTGTATGTATGGCTCTTCTTCCTGGAGGTCTTCAAACCCTTCTTCTGTAAAGGATCTGACAAAGGTTTGTTCTCCCAGAAGATTTCGGTTTGCCAACTGCTCCGCGATGGACTGCATTTCGAGGTATTCCCTGAGCGGTTTGGCCAGTTCCAGGCGGGGGTCCTCCTCGTCTTCAATGCCGTGGGTCGGTAGCAGCATTCTGGACTTGATCTGTGCCAGTGTGGATGCCATCACCAGGAAATCCCCGGCAAAGTCGATATTCATGAGTTTGATCCATTCGAGATATTCGAGATACTGCCGGGTAATAACGGCAATGGGAATGTCATAGATGTCCACTTCATTTTTTTTGATCAAATGAACCAGGAGTGCCATGGGCCCTTCAAAAACCTGATCGAGCTTTATTTCGTATGGGATCTCTGTTTGTGCCATTGCATTGTTTACCCTTCGGGAAAGTCGGAGAACTTCAGATCCTTGCCTGCCACGCAACAGGCGTGGTTGCTAAGGGTTCGAAGTAAAATACTACGACTTCACCCTTAGGCGCCTTGACTCTGAAGCCCTCCGGCTTTTGCGACGATAGTTAAAAACCTGCTTATTGTACTGACAATCAAGCCTTAAGCCGTAAGCTGCTAATGGCTACCAGCTATCAGCTAACAGCTCTCTTTCGAAGAAAGAGCCTACATTCCAATCACGTTTCGGACCTCGGCCATGGTCCGGCGGGCTATCTTGCCGGCCTTGTTGCAACCTTCTTCGATAATATCGGCCACCAACTCCGGATGATGATTGTAATAATCCCTTTTTTCGTGGATCGGCGCCAGGGCTGCCAGCAGATTCCGGCCCATGATTTTCTTGCAATCCACACATCCGATTTCCGCACTGCGACATTCCTTGGCGATGGTGGTGGTGGATTCAGGGTCCGTATACAATTTGTGGAATTCATACACATTGCACACGTCCGGATCCCCTGGATCCGATTTTCGGGCCCGTTGCGGATCTGTTATCATTTGTGACACCTTGGTCGTCACTTCCCCGGGGCTATCTGAGAGATAGATGGCATTATTGTAGCTTTTACTCATCTTTCGCCGATCCAGGCCGAGAATTTTCGGTGTTTGAGTCAATATGGTTTCGGGCTCGGGGAACACGTTGCCGTAAAAATAGTTAAACCTGCGGGCAATCTCCCGTGTGATTTCCACATGCGGCACCTGATCCACACCCACCGGAACGGCATTGGCTTTATACATGATGATATCGGCTGCCTGAAGTACGGGGTAGCCTAAAAATCCGAAGGTGGACAGGTCCTTATTGTTCAACTGTATCATCTGGTCTTTGTATGTCGGGTTTCGTTCCAGCCACGGCACAGGTGTAATCATGCTGAAAATCAGGAAAAGCTCAGCATGTTCCTTGATATCGGATTGAACGAAAAGGGTACTTTTTTCCGGTGACAGCCCGACACTCAACCAATCCTTGATAATTTCCCGGGTATAGCCGGATATTTGACTGGGGTCTTCGTAATCGCTTGTCAGTGCATGCCAGTCGGCAATAAAGAAAAAGCAGTCGTACGTTTCCTGCATATCTACCCAGTTCAATAATGCACCATGAAGATTTCCCAAATGCAGCGGGCCTGTGGGGCGCATGCCGCTTAAAACACGTTTTTTCTTGGTGGTCAAAGCTGTTCTCCTTCCTAATTTTATTTTGATATATATTCATTTACAAATGCCAGTTCGTCTTCCCGTGTCTGAACCAAGCCATTGAGTTTTGTGTTCAATACCGCCTGCATGATATCCCGGTACACGGGCCCCGGTTTCAGGCCCCGCTCCATGAGGTCTTTTCCGGTCACCGATATGGTGACATGCCTCAGTTTTGTTACATAATGCGAAATGGCCCGTTTTACCTGACGACTTCGGGCGCAGACCATCATGTAGAGGATCATTTCGATGCTCAGGCCGGTTAATTGCTTGTGCAGCGAACTATCGTTTTCCGGCAGGTTTCTTTCCATCCGGTTCAGAATGGATTCGGCCGTGAAACGGTCTTTCAGTAAAACTTTTCTGTAACGAGGTGCCAACTCCAGTTGATCGCAGATTTCTCGGGTAGTCTGCTGGTCACAGTGCTGGATGAGCACCATAAAATAAATGGCCCACTTTATATAGGATTCCTCCAGAAAAAGCAAATCATGCCATGCCAGGACTTCTCTTGTTGAATTTAATAATGAAATCAAGTTATTGTCAAGCGCTATAGAGGGGTGGATCACCGGCAGTAGCTGGTAATCATGAAGCCGGACAATGGCGGGGGTCGGGTTCGCTTCTTCCAGAATCAGTCGTATTTCCGTAAAGATCCGCCGGCCGCTGAGTCGCTTGAAAAAGTTCATTTTAACTGCATTCGCGATCAGTCCCGCCGTAAGCTTTCCAATGGAAAAGCCGAAGCGTTGTTCAAACCTGAGCGCACGGAATACCCGTGTGGGATCTTCGACAAAACTGAGATTGTGGAGTACTCGGATAACCTTTTCCTTGATATCTCTTTGGGCGGAGAAAAAGTCGATGAGTGTGCTGAATTTATCGGCGTTCAGCTGAATCGCCAGCGTGTTCATGGTAAAATCTCTGCGGAACAGGTCCAACCGAATGGAGCTCATTTCCACGATGGGCAGCGCTGCCGGAAACTTGTAGTATTCAAGTCTTGCAGAGGCGACATCGATCTTAAATCCGTCTGGAAAGATGATAACGGCGGTACCGAATTTTGCATAAGCATGAATTCGTGCTCCTGCCCCGTCTGCGAACTTTTTGGCAAAGGCGATGCCGTCGCCTTCGATAACGATATCAATATCTTCATTAGGGCGGTACAGGAAAAGATCACGGACAAACCCCCCGACAACATATGCGGCACAATCGATTTCATCTGCTACCCGGCCGATGTCCTTCAATATATTCAGGAGCCTTTGAGAGAGGCGCTCCTTCATGAAGTTCAGGATATTCCGCTTCCGGGCACGGATCTGTTTCTGGCTCTGGCGCATGGTGGACCTGTCATCAACCTTCTGCTGGCTGACCAGAACGTTCAGGAGGTCGGTTCGGGTGACAACACCAACGATGATTCCCTGGTCGATGACCGGCAGGATCCGCTGTTTGCTCTCGATAATATTTTCCTGAATTTCGAGAATATCAGCCGTCGGTGGTACGGACACCATCTCTGTGGTCATGTATTCGCGCACGGGTACGTCGTGAAGCTTATGGTAAAGCGCTTTTTCGAGGATCTGGCGGGATATGATGCCTGATAAGGTGCGACTTCCCTTTTGAGTGACGAGCAGGGCATTGATATTGTATCGTGTCAGCAGTTCAGCGGCGTTCCTACAGGAGATTTCTTCATCGATCATGAGGGGTGGTGAAGACATGAGATGCTTGGCCAGGCGCCTGGATTCGATCTTGTCAAAGAGCAATTCCAGCAGCGCCTGTTCAACCTGGGTGATGGTTTTGCCTTTGATGGATGCTGCCGCGGCATATGTGTGCCCCCCCCCGCCCAGGCTGGTGACAATATCCCCCACGTCAACCTCCGGTATTCTACTACGGGCCACGATGTAGACCTTGTTCTCCATTTGTGCGATGGCAAAAATGGCTTCGATATCCTCCATTTTGACCATTTTATGTACCAGAAAAGCAAAGTCGGGTACATACTGATCGTTTGTCACGCTGGTAAACACCACCTCGATACCGTTGATGTGATAACTGGTGGATGCCTGGATCATATCGTTCAGAATGGCCACCTGTTCGGGACTGATTTCCCTGGAGATGAGGTTGGATATCATGTTGAGGTTGGCGCCCTTGGAGAGGAGAAAGGCAGCCGCCTTGAAGTCTTTTTCAGTAGTGGATGGGAATGTGAATGAGCCTGTGTCTTCGTATATGCCGAGGCACATGATGGTGGCCTCATCGGGGGTTATATCAATGTTTTTACTGTTCAGAATTTCTGTCAGCAGCGTCACGGTGGCACCAACCGGCTCCTGGATCACCACCTGACCCTGGATGTCGTTTTCCATGGGAGGGTGGTGATCGTAAATGTGAATCTCCAGGTCGGGGTGGTTCAAAATAGATTCAAATTTGCCGATCCGATGGGGTTGCTTGGTATCGACGAGGACGAGACGTTCGATTTTGGAAACATCGATATCCTTGACACTCGTGATATTCAAAAGATAGACCATCGACTGGATGAAGAAATTTCTCAGATTTTTTTCCTGGGAGCCTGGAAAGACAACCAGGGAGTCCGGGTAAAGTTTCTGGGCGGCCAGCATGGAGGCAAGGGCATCGAAATCAGCATTGATGTGGGAGGTGATAACCGTTGATTTTTTCGCATTGGTCATACCATTAGCCTCATTGTAACTCTTCTGAATAACTGTATATAGGATGATCTTTATGGAACAAACAGCAGCCTTTAACTATACACACAATCGCATGTGATAATCAAGATAAAGATCGGTGGTCGACTTTTTAAAACCTGTTGTTTCCGCCTGTAAAGATGCCCTATGTGTAAACAGGGGCGGATTTACGATCGCATTTGTTATAAATTCCGAAAACTATTGTTGTTTCAATCATAGTGTGATAGTTATTCAGGCTTAAAAAACAATACAAACGGGATGATATCATCAGTTATAACCGGCTTAAGCCCTGTGGTATGTTTTTGCGGCAGGTTCCTTACAAGGGGGAAAGATTATGCCTGTTTATCAGTGGGTAGGTAAAAATAGAAGCAATGAGGTGCAAAAAGGGGAAATCGATCTTGCCGGTGAGGATGCCGTCAGAAATCATCTGGTAAAACTCAGGATAACACCCACAAAAATCAAAAAAAAACCAAAGGACCTGTTCGAGAATGTGGCCTTTCTTCAACCACCGATAAAGGAACAGGATATCATTATCTTCAGCCGGCAGTTTTCCACCATGATCGATGCCGGACTTCCCATCATTCAGTGCCTCGACATCCTTTATTCCCAACAGGAAAACAAGACCTTCAAGAATATGCTCAAGGACATCAAGGAGTCGGTGGAGGGCGGCCAGACACTTGCCGAAGCGTTGCGCAAGTATCCCAAGCAGTTCGACAATCTCTTTGTCAACATGGTAGCTGCGGGGGAGGCGGGCGGTATTTTGGACACGATTCTGCGACGTCTTTCTGCTTACATGGAAAAGGCTGCCAAGTTGAAGGCTCAGGTCAAGGGCGCCATGACGTATCCCGTTATTACGATCATTGTTGCCATCGTGGTCGTCGCCGTCATCCTTGTCTTCGTGATTCCTGTGTTTCAGGAAATGTTTGAAGGGTTGGGTGGTGAGCTTCCGGTACCCACGAAGATCGTTGTTGCCATGAGCGATTTCGCTAAGGATAATGTTGTGTATATTATCATCGGGGCCGTGATCTTTTTCTTTGCCTTTGGTCGCTATAAAAAAACCGCCAAGGGGAGATTGACTGTTGATGCAATTGCCTTAAAGTTGCCCGTCATCGGTCCTTTGTTACGAAAGGTGGCCGTGGCAAAATTCACCCGCACCATGGGCACCATGTTGTCCAGCGGTGTTGCTATCTTAGAAGCCCTCGATATTGTTGCCAAGACATCGGGCAATAAAGTCATTGAGGGGGCGATATACAGTGTTCGATCAGGGATTGCGGAAGGTCGTACCATGGCGGACCCGCTGTCCGACAGTGGCGTCTTTCCCAACATGGTCTGTTCGATGATTGCGGTGGGAGAGTCCACCGGTGCCCTGGATACCATGCTGGTCAAGATCGCGGACTTTTACGATGATGAAGTTGATCAGGCTGTAGAGAACCTGACCTCCATGATCGAGCCTTTTATGATGGTGTTTCTAGGAACGGTAATCGGAGGCCTGGTGGTCGCGATGTATCTCCCGGTATTTAAGATGGCCGGGGCCATTTCAGGATAAACACCGTCGGTCATTCATGAAAAACATCTTCATGTCAACCGAAAGAAATCTCGAACAAAAGCTCAAGCTGCTGATGTTCTTTCGGCTTATTTTTACATCTATTTTACTGGGTTCGACCATTGTTCTCCAACTCAATGAGAGCGTTTCTCCGCTGGCGCCCCCTCTCCTGTTTCTTTACGGGCTGATTGCCTCAATTTTTGTCATGTCTTTCTTTTACTCGGTAACGATATCCAGCATTCAACATAAAGTGGTATTCGCATATATTCAAATCGGTATCGACACCCTCGTTGTGACGTTGATTGTTCTCGTAACCGGATGTTTCCTCAGTTTTTTTTCGTTCCTCTATCTGGTGGTCATCATCTATTCGAGTGTCCTGCTCTTTCTCAATGGAAGTATGGTCATGGCCGGCTTATGCAGCCTTCAGTACGTCATCCTGATCAGTCTTGAATACTACGGGATCATTCAGCCCTATGGCGCGGATATCAGTCCCCTGATACTTGAATTCGGCTGGCTTCGGGTTCTCTACAAGGTGATGATCACGGCGGTGGCATGCTATGCCGTAGCATTTTTAAGCGGTTTTCTTTCGGAACAGACCCGGCGGTCCAGGAACGAGCTTCAGCGCATGTCGGAGCACGTAAAGCGGATGGAAAAAATGGCCTCATTGGGTGAAATGGCGGCGGGCCTGGCACACGAAATAAAAAACCCACTGGCATCCCTATCCGGGTCCATCCAGGTACTACGGGAAGAGAATCGCCACGGTCCGGAACACGATAACCTTATGCGCATCGTTTTACGGGAGACCGATCGCTTGACATCACTTGCGAGTGATTTTCTCCTGTTTGCCAAACCACCGGCGGGCAAGCGGGAAAGTATACGGCTGGATGAGGCCATCAACGAAATTCTGGAATTGTTTCAGAAGAACAGAACAATCCGGGAGAAGCTTACCATCGAACGCAACCTGATTCATGACATATTCGTGGACGTGGACCCGATTCATCTCCGTCAGATTTTATGGAACCTTCTCCTCAATGCCGCAGAAGCCATAGATGGCGAAGGGCGGATTGCCGTCGATATGGTCCATCAAAAAAACAGGCGGATACAAATCGTTCTCACGGACAATGGCGAGGGGATTTCGCCGGAGAATGTCGATGCTATTTTCGATCCCTTTTATACTACCAAGCATAGCGGTACCGGTCTGGGACTGTCGATTGTTTATCGGATACTGGAGTACTATGGTAGCCGACTGGATGTCGATAGCACTGAGGGTCAGGGAACATTGGTTCACTTCAGTCTGAAAATACTCACCGTTCCAGAACCCTTAAGATTTGGCAGAGGACTTGACACCTAATATGAAATGGGTTACCCAATTCTGTTCAGCAACCCGTATGTATTAACAAGATCATGGAGCGTACTGATCGAGGATGAGAACAAAACGCATGTCTTTTGAGTATTTTATAGGTCGTCGATATTTAAAGGCCAAACAAAAACAGTCCTTTATATCGATGATTACGATTCTTTCCATAGCCGGCGTCACGGTCGGCGTCATGGCTCTGATCGTTGTTATTGCTGTGATGTCGGGGTTCGAAGATGATTTGAAATCTCGGATCCTGGGTGTCGAGTCTCATATCGTGCTCATGCATCAAACGGGTTCCTTTAACAATTACCGGAAGGTTCTGGATACGGTTCAGGATACGGATGGTATTGAGGCGGTGACACCATTCATCTATTCCCAGGTGATGTTGCGATCGGCTCACGGCGTGTCCGGGGCCGTCCTGAGAGGAATTGATCCGGAGACGGCGGGTTCGGTTATCAAAGGGGTCAGCCCGGAAGCTTTGAAATCGGCTTCGGAACCCAAGACATTGACAGATGGCAATGTCGCCGGCCCGGGAATCATTCTTGGTAGAGAACTTGCAAGAAGTCTGCACGTTCTGAAGGGGGACAGTGTCTATATCATAACGCCCCGGGGAATGATTTCTCCCATCGGGCATGTGCCGACCATGCGTCGCTTCGAGGTTCTCGGCTATTTTGAAACCGGCATGTATGAATACGATGGTTCCATGGCCTATGTCCGCATCGAAGACGCCCAGAAGATGCTCCGGATGGGGGATGCCATAAGCGGTATCGAGGTGCGGGTATTCAATATCTACAAGGCCCGGGAAATTTCGAAAAAGATTATCGAAAAGCTCGGATATCCCTTCTGGGTCCGGGACTGGATGCAGATGAACCACAATCTGTTTTCGGCCCTGAAGCTGGAAAAAACGGTGATGTTCATAATTCTGGCCCTGATAATCATGGTGGCAGCTTTTAATATTGCCAGCACCCTGATTATGATGGTGATGGAAAAAACCAAAGATATCGCTATTTTGAAGGCAATGGGTGCAACGAATAAATCGATCCGGAAAATTTTTGTTTTCAACGGCATGATCATTGGTGCCATCGGCACATTTTTAGGAACCGGGATCGGGTTTATCCTGTGTGGGCTTTTGGAAAAATACAAATTCATCGAGCTTCCGGGGGATGTCTATTATCTGACAACCCTGCCGGTTAAGCTCGATATCATGGATGTCATCATAATTGCCTTGTCCGCACTGGTGATATGTTTTCTGGCCACCCTTTATCCGGCCAGTCAGGCATCCAAACTTGATCCTGTCGAGGCGATTCGGTATGGTTGATGACGGGCGGCAAAACGTGAAAAGGATAGACGAAAACATTGCTGCGCCTGCTCTTTCCAAGAAAAGGTTTATAGAGGTCCAAAACCTTTATAGATGTTTCCAGAATACCGGCGCACCCATCGAAATCCTGCGGGACGTGAGCCTATCACTGGATGAAGGTGATACGCTGGCCATTGTCGGCGCTTCCGGGATAGGGAAATCCACATTTTTGCATATCCTTGGTACGTTGGATCGCCCGGACAGGGGAAAGCTATACTTTCAGGGTGAAGATGTCCTGCTGTTCGACAACAGCAGGCTGGCGCGATTCCGAAACAAATCGGTGGGGTTCATGTTCCAGTTCCATCATCTTCTCCCGGAATTCAGCGCTTTGGAGAATGCCTCGATGCCGGCTTTGATCAATGGATATTCCAGGGAAAAGGCCAGGGAAGCAGCAGAGACCATACTGGTACGTGCAGGACTTCAGGACAGGCTCCATCATCGAGTTGGAAAGCTGTCCGGCGGGGAACAACAGCGGGTTGCTCTGGCACGGGCTCTGGTTATGAGACCCCGGATTTTGTTGGCGGATGAGCCCACCGGGAATCTCGATACCCGGAACAGCGACCAGGTTCACGAGTTGCTTTTAGAGTTAAACCAGGAATATTTAATGACAATGGTTGTAGTGACACACAACATGCAACTGGCTGCTTTCATGTCTCGCTGTGTGACCATTGCCGATGGGCAATTTGTGGAAAAGTGCTGAGGACCCCTTTATGCTAAAACGAGGTTGGATGGTATGTATTGCACTCATTTGCTTGTTTCCGCCCTGTGTATATTCACAGAGTGCTAAAAAAGTGGCTGTCCTGCCGTTTCGAATCAATGCCCATGAGGACCTGTCCTACCTCTCAACTGAAATTCCCAAACTGATCAAAGAAAATCTGAAACGCGAAGGGGCGGTGATCGTTGAACCCGATCCTGTGGATATTGCAGCCTGGCCGAATACGCTTACGGAAGAACTGGATGCGAAGCGGATCGGTCTGAAACAAGGGCTTGATTTTATTGTCTGGGGCAGCCTGACCCGTATCGGGCAGAAGATCAGCCTGGACGTGAAAGTCATTGAACCCTTTACGATAGAAGGGACCAGTACATTTTTCCTGGATGTCGAAGGTATCGAGAATCTGCTTGTGAGTGTGCAGAAGGTGTCTCGGGACATTGGTTTCAAGTTATTTGAGCGCACCAAGATCGCCGAGATTACTGTTGCCGGCAATAAACGCATCGAAGTTGACGCCATCGAACGCTACATCAATACAAAACCGGGTGATGCTTATGTTCCCAGCCGACTTTCGAGTGATTTGAAGTCCATCTATTCCATGGGCTACTTCGAGGACATCCGCATTGAATCCAAAGACACCCCCTTTGGTAAGGCCATTACGTTTTATGTTCAGGAAAAGCCGACCATCCGGCGGATTGAATTCAAGGGCAATAACATTTACGATGACAAGGAAATTATGGACGCCCTCAACATTAAATCGGGATCCATCCTTAATATTTTTTCCATACAGAAGAATCTCATTCGTATAGAAGATCTCTATAAGGAAAAGAATTATCATAATGTAACCGCGGACTATGAGGTCAAGGAACTGGAAAACAATCAGGGGGATCTTCTGTTTCTGGTCCAAGAAGGTGAAAAAGTCAAAATAGAGAAAATTGCCTTTGAAGGGAATGTTGTTTATACGGACAAAGAACTCAAGAAACAGATGAAAACCAATGAAAAAGGCTTTTGGAGCTGGCTGACAAACTCGGGTGAACTGGAAAAGGAAGTATTGAACCAGGACACCGTCAAGCTGCGTAGCTTTTATCAAAACAATGGTTTTATCGAAGCAAAGATCGCAGAACCCATCGTTGAATACCAAGAGGATATGATATCTATCAAAATTAAAATAGATGAAGGCTCAAAGTTCAAGGTCGGCAAGGTGAGCGTCGCAGGGGATCTTCTTTTCCCTAAAATTGAACTGATGGAAAATCTGAAAATTACCAGAAACGAATTCTACAACCGTGAAGTGGTCAGAAACGATATCCTGACGCTTTCGGATCTCTATTCGGATGAAGGGTATGCCTATGCGGATATTTATCCCCGTATCAGTAAGGATGTCGAGAATCTTGAAGTCAATATCGACTATGTGATCAAGCGGGGCAAAAAGGTCTATTTTGAATCCATCATCATCACGGGTAACAACAAGACCCGGGACAAGGTTATCCGGCGGGAACTAAGGGTTTACGAGCAGGAGATTTTCAGCGGGACAAGACTCAAAAGAGGTATCCGAAACCTGTACCGACTGGAGTTTTTTGAAGACGTGAGGGTGGATACCGTCGAAGGGAGCACCGATGATCAGATTCTCTTGAAAATCAATGTCATTGAAAAGCCAACGGGCAATTTTATGTTCGGCGGCGGATACAGCAGTGTCGATTATGGTTATCTGACGGCGGCAATTTCCCAGAATAACCTATTCGGGCGCGGTCAAGTCCTGGAGCTGAAAACGACCTTCAGTATGAAATCAAGCACCTACTCATTGAGTTTTACTGAGCCATATCTTTTTGACAAGTCCATTTCGGCCGGGTTCGACATCTATAATCAGAATAGAGATTTTAACGATTATGATAAGTCGAGCTTGGGCGGCCGTCTTCGTTTGGGAACCGTGCTGCGTGAATATACCAGGCTATTCTGGTCCTATTCCTATGATGTCAGTGATATTTCAAACATCGACAATGATGTTTCCGACCTGATCAAGGACAGCAGAGGAACGAATGTCACCAGCGCCACCACGGTCTCCCTGAAATATGATTCGAGGGACCGGAGGTTTAACCCCAGAGACGGGCATTTCGACACTGTTTCGGTTGAATATGCGGGATTGGGTGGCGATGTCGGCTTCACTAAGTATCTTGCTGAATCAGGGTGGTACTATCCCTTGTTCCTCAGTACCGTCGGCATGCTGCATGGGAAAGGGGGGTACGTGCGTGAGCATTCCAACGCTTTCCTGCCTGACTATGACCGGTTCTACCTGGGGGGTATGAATTCAGTACGTGGTTTTGGTTGGCGTGATATCGCTGCTGAAGACAAAAATGGTGATGATATCGGGGGAGATAAATTTATTCAATTCAATATTGAGTGGATTATCCCTCTGGCCGAGAATGCCGGACTGATGGGCGTTTTCTTTCTTGACGCAGGCAATGTGTATGGGGATGATGAAAAATTCGACCCGACAGATCTTCGTAAAGGTGGTGGGGCCGGTGTTCGATGGTACTCACCGATGGGTCCCATACGCCTGGAGTATGGTTGGATACTGGATCCCAAGAGAGATGAAGATACCGGGGGACGGTGGGAGTTTTCTGTAGGAACATTATTTTAAAGATTGCGAGGTGGAAAATGATTAAATGTAAAGCAATGGTGATTACCCTTTTTCTAGCTGTTCTGTGGCTGGCGGCCCCTTGTCTGGGGGCGGATGTTGCAAAAATTGGTGTTGTCGATATTCAAAAGGTATTGTTGACATCATCGGCCGGCAAATTGGCCAAGGCGCAGATCAACAAAAAAGCGCGTGAAATGGAGAGCAGTCTGACCGTGAAGAAAGGAGAGATCGAGAAGTTGAAGGAGAGCCTTGAGCGTGAAGCCTTGGTGATGAACAAGGAAGCGCGCGATGAACGCGGACGAGATATCCGTATCAAGATCAACGATATAAAGTCACTCAAGAATAAATACGAGAACGATCTCAAGAAAATTGAAGGCAAGGTGGTTAAAAGGATTCAAAAGGACGTGGAGGTCATTATTCAGGAGTTGGGTAAAAAAGGGGGCTATCTTCTGATTATCTCCAACCCCGTTGTTCTCTACTCCCCGTCATCCATCGACATAACGGATCAGCTGATTCAGGCCTATAACACTGTGCTGGCCGAAAAGGGTGGTGACTTCAATATCGAAGCGCTCGAGTAGCGGGATTTGAGGTAAAAATGGACCGGAGGTTAATCCATGGAGACTTATGATATCAGGGAAATCATGACGTATCTACCACACCGGTACCCGTTTCTGCTGATCGACAGGATTCTTGCTCTCGATCCCGGGGATAGTGTGGTGGCATTGAAAAATGTTACGATGAATGAACCTTATTTCCAAGGCCATTTTCCTGGGACACCGGTGATGCCGGGTGTCCTGATTCTGGAGGCGATGGGACAAGCCGGCGGTGTGCTGGCATCTGTTTCCTTGCCGGAAGGATTGAAAGGGCGACTCGTCTATTTTACCAGCATTGACAAGGCCCGGTTCAGAAAACCGGTTGTGCCGGGAGACCAGCTGATATTGGAATCAAAACTCGTCAACATGCGCTCAAAGGCGGTTCGCATGACCGGTATCGCAAAAGTGGATGGGAAAAAAGTCGCCGAGGCAGAGTTCATGGCCGTGATCGGAGAATCATAGACCCGGGAGCCGAAAAGATCGAGGTGTAGAGTGATAACATTGCATTCCATAACATCGTGTAACGATGTTATTATTGGAGGGAACCATGGCGCTCAAACAGGAACTTCTGGATATTCTGGCGTGCCCGAAATGTAAGGGCGATATTTATCTCAATGAATTGGGTGATGGACTGGTCTGCGACCATTGCCATCTGCTGTACGAAATCAGGGACGATATTCCCATTATGCTGATCGATGAGGCAAAACCGATCGCCTGAAAGGCATACAATAACTGAACCCATGAGCCGGTCAAGCCCACCCAAACCAGCCAAGCTCGTTATCGGTTTTTTTTTAAAGGAAAAAAACCTTGGTATACCTGTTGTCGAGAATCTCATCGAAAGATTTGGTGAAGTGGACATCGTGAGTGAATGGATGCCTTTTGACCAGACGACCTATTATGAGCCGGAAATGGGGGCTCCTTTATATCGGCGGATGATGGCATTTGAAACACTCATCCAGCAAAACCAACTTGCGGAAGTCAAGCTTTTCGCCAACGAAATCGAAAAACAATATGCAGACAACGGGAAGCGGCTTGTCAACATTGACCCGGGTTATCTACTCCTGGAAAGGTTCGTCCTATCAACCGGAAAAAATTTTGCCCATCGGATATATATCGGCAAAGAAATCTACGCAGACTTGACTCTTATTTTTCGCAAGGGCCGGTTTGAATCGCTTCCCTGGAGTTTTCCCGACTATGCCGGAGATCGGGTTCAGACATTTTTAATGCGTGTCCGGGGAAAATATGCAAGGGATTTAAAGAGATAGGGTGATGGAAGGGTTCGAGGGTGATACAGGGGTTCGAGGGGAATAATGTTCTTTGAGTTTGTTGCGTTTCTTGTGTTCATTGGGTTGATGGAACAGGGGATGTGTTGAGAGCTGAATACTCTTTTCCGGGGACAAGTCAATAAACACAACGAACTCAAGGAACTCAATAAACAAGTATGCAGGGTTCGAGGGTGGCTGACAGCTATGGGCGAAAAGCACCTAACAGCCTACCGCCTAAACCGCTAAAAGGCTAATAAATGATCAAAAGCATGACGGCATTTGCCAATAGCGAACAAACTATCGACGATATTTCCATAAAGGTTGAAATCAGGACCTATAACAGCAGGTATCTTGATATCCAGTTGCGAATGACCCCGGGATACCAGGTTCTCGAAGAAAAGTTGAAAACGCTGATCACCGGGTGTGTGGCAAGGGGGCGGGTCGATGTGAAGATTCATATCGATGACCTGTCTGATGCTGCAGTGGTGGCATTTGATGTGGATGAAACCAAGGCCAGGGCCTATCATCAGGCACTCAAAACATTGAAAAAACTCCTGGATCTGGAAGGGTCGGTTTCCCTGGAGTTGATTACGGCAAGAAATGATCTAATCAAGCCCAGGGAGGTTGAATCGGACGTTGATAAAATCTGGGCCTGCCTGGCAGATTGCATGCAGGAGGTACTGTCGGATATTGATGCCATGCGTCAAAAGGAAGGCGCATTTATTGCCAACGATTTCAGGGAACGACTGCATTTCCTTGAAGATAGCATCGATCAGATTGAAGCCGACAGTTCCGGACTCCTGGAGCAGTACAAGCTCCGCTTGATGGAACGGATATCGGTTTTAACCGAACAGCGTGTGTCCCTGGATGAAGGGCGTATTGAGCAGGAGGCGGCGTTTTTGACGGATAAAAGTGACATTTCCGAAGAGATTATCAGGGTTCGCAGCCATTTGGCGCAATTTGAAGCAATTATGGCGGCAGGGGCTCCATCAGGCCATAAACTAAATTTCTTGATGCAGGAAATCAATCGGGAGTTCAATACCATAGGATCCAAATCAGCAAAAACGGACATTTCTCACATTGTTGTGAACGTGAAATCTGAACTGGAAAAGATACGGGAGCAGGTTCAGAATGTAGAATAATATCGCTCCGCGATATTATAGGACGCGGCTTCGCCGCTATTTTATTTGGTCTTTTTCGTGATTTCGTATTTTCGTGATAAAAATCTTTTTCGGTTTAACTGGGTTGGGGGGCGCATGGAAAAATTATTATTGAACATCGGATTCGGCAACACGGTGGTGGCGGAAAGGGTTGTGAGTATCGTGGCACCCAATTCAGCTCCCATGAAGCGACTCAAGGACGAAGCCAAGGAAGACAGGCGACTGATCGATGCTACTCACGGTCGCAGAACCCGGGCAATCATTATCATGGACAGCAATCATATTGTTTTGTCCGCCATACAGGCGGAAACAATCTCCCAGCGGTACGCGATGCTTAAAGAAGAATAAATTCGTTGCACGAATTTATTTATCGCGGCGTTGCCGCTTATATTTCCTATTTAGGACCGAATATTTCCCAACGTGAACCTTTTTAGGGATTATAGTATTTGTCAAAATAACGTTCCGGTTACACCGAAAAGGGGATTTCATATTTTTTTAAAAAGGACATATCAAACGAAGCCTCGTCTTGTGCCCACCGGATAGATGATGAAATACGGCCGGTTGTTAGTAACATAAGATCGCAGAAACATCATCAATCCGGCAGGGCACTACGCTAGTGATGCAGATTGATCATGATATGTCCTTTTTAAAAAAATATGGAATCCCCTGGAGCCGTGGGACTTATTCGGAACATATTTATGA
>Ga0164315_10000974_pt1 | contig 21023 bp, 20 predicted proteins | sample GuaBasSedimGuay6_FD_113737 | JGI IMG/M metagenome (GOLD analysis project Ga0164315, IMG submission 113737) | Subseafloor sediment microbial communities from Guaymas Basin, Gulf of California, Mexico - Guay6, Core 4569-2, 0-3 cm | ecosystem: Environmental > Aquatic > Marine > Hydrothermal vents... | reverse complement strand
TGTCCTGCTCGCTGACGGGATCGTTGATTGTCGTGTCGCCGCCGGTGAGAATTCGTCCGAGGTGTGTTGTGACCACCTCGTCGTGGGACGTTACCCAGTGGGTCAGCTTCATGTTGTGGAGCAACATCTTGATGGTTGCCAGACCCTCGGCCCCGGGCAGTTTGAATGTCTTCTGCTGCGGTGGCTGGTAGCCAACCAGGTCCATGCCGATGGCCATCTGTTTGGCGGTATAGAGTTGCCGGTCGCGGTTGATTTCGACGACGTCCATGGGCCTCAAGAATTTAAAGTCTCGGGCTTCTTCGCCGGAGGTGGCGACCTTGGCCATGCCGATGTTCTCAAACGCGGTCTGTATGAAGGGGAGGTTCGACAGTACTGGTGTGTTGATATTCTCGAGGACTCGCTCGAGCATGTAGAGACATCCACCGCCGGCAGGGATCAGGCCGACGCCGACTTCGACCAGCCCGATGTAGGTCTCGGCCGTGGCACAGGCGCGGTCGGCGCCCATGGTCATCTCGCAGCCACCACCAAAGGCAAAGCCGAAGGGGGCGACGACGGTCGGAATCTTCGAACGACGGAGCCCGATGGTCATGCCCTGGAATCGCTGGATCATTTCGTCGATCACGGTCCACTGCCCGGCCTGCACGCCTTCCAGCATTGCCAGGAGGTTGGCGCCGGCGCTGAAGTTCTCGCCCTGATGGTGGATCACCAGGCCGCGGAAATCCTTCTCGGCAATTTCGATCGCCTTGTACATGACGTCCATGATGTCGTCGTCGATCGGGTTCATGCGAGCCTGGAGAGCCGAGTGGAATTCGACGCAGGCGACGCCGTCGCCGATATCGACCACCGAAGCGCTCTTGTTTCCGTGGATGACCTTCTTCTCATCGCGTTTGAGGCTCTCGAGCACGATGAAGGAGTCCGGCTTGGGCTCCTGGACATATGCTTTCGACTGCGGATCCCAGTACTTCCGGCCGTCGGCGCTCTCGAGGTAGAAGCTCTCGTTGCCTTCAGCGAGCATGTCCAGGACCCACTGAGTCGGTGTGACGCCATCGGCTGCCATGCGGTCGACGACGGCCTGGATACCCAGGGCATCCCATGTCTCGAACGGGCCGAGGTTCCAGTTGAAGCCCCATTTCAGGGCGTTGTCGATGTCGACGACGGTATCGGAGATCTCGCCGAACCGGTTGGCGGTGTAGATCAGGGTGTCCCGGAGGATTCTCCAGGCCAGTGCCCCGCCACGGTCATCGGCCGCCACGAGGGCCTTGATGCGCTTCTTGACATCGTCGGTCTTCTTGGCTTTGCCGAGGGAGGGGATGTTCGGCCGTTCCTTCTCGCGATATTCGCCGGTCTTCCAGTCGATGACCAACTTGGTCTTGGAGCCGTCGGCGTTCTTTTGAATCTTGAAGAATCCGCCCTTGGCTTTGGTTTTCCGGCCCAGGGAGCCGTTCTCGATCATCGTGGTGATGAATTTCGGCATTTGGAAGATGTCCAACTGCTCGTCGTCCGGACAGCCTTCGGCGATCGTATTGACCGTGTGGGCCATCACATCGATGCCGACCAGATCGACCGTGCCGAAGGATGCCGAACTGGGGTGGCCCATCGCCGGACCGGTGATAGCATCGACCTCGTCGACCTGGTAGTCCATGTCCATCATCGCCTTGAAGGTAGACTGGATGCCGAAGACGCCGATGCGGTTGCCGACGAAATTCGGGGTGTCTTTTCCGAAGACGATGCCCTTGCCAAGGCGGAAGCGGCCGAAATCGGCGAAGAAGTCCATCAACTCTTTAGAAGTCTCGTCGCCGGCGACCAACTCCAGCAGTCGCATGTAGCGGACGGGATTGAAAAAGTGGGTGACCAGGAAATTCTTCTTGAAGTCGTCCGACCGGCCCTCGACCATGCCGGCAATCGACAGGCCCGAGGTGTTCGAAGAAACGATCGAGCCGGGTTTTCGGACTTCTTCGACCCGGCCGAAGACCTGCTGCTTGATGTCCAGGCGCTCGACGATGACCTCGACGATCCAGTCGCAATCGGCCAGTTTGTGCCAGTCGTCCTCGAAGTTCCCCGTTTCGATCAGGGGGAGGAAGCGCTTGCTGTAGAGCGCCGCCGGTTTACTCTTTTTGATGCCCAGGAGGCCGGCTTCCGCGAATTTCGATCGAAACCGTGGGTCGCTTTCGCTCAGCCCCTTCTTGGCGTCATCATCGGTGAATTTCGGGGGCACGATATCCAGCAACAACACCGGAATTCCGGCGTTGGCCAGATGTGCCGCGATCCCGGAGCCCATGACTCCGGCGCCCAGCACGGCGGCCCTTCGGATTTCTCTACTCATGGATCAACCTCCCATTGATATATATAGAGGCGCCGGGAGGCGCCTGCGTGGATTTCCGGCCTTCATTCTCACTCTGCGGAGGGTCCTGAAGGATGAGGTGAATGAACACTCATTCATTTTGCATGAAATGCCGCACTTTGGCAAGAGGGGGAGGGAGAGAATCTGGAAACTCGAAACTGGAAACTCCGGAAGGTCGGAAGGACCGCCCCAAGAAGAAAGGAGAAAACGCAGAGACGCGAAGACGCAGAGTCGATTCAAGGCAGAGATCCAGGGACTGGAACAGGGCCGGGCGTCCCCAGTCTGAGTCTGCTCGGGTACAATGACGACCGTGTTGGAAAAGAGATGATAACGAAGGAGGGTGCTATGAAGAGGTTGTTTGTGATGGTGGTTGTTTTGGCTCTGGCGGCTCCAGTGGCATGGGCCGGTGGGCTTGCCGGGGTTCAGATGGACGAAGAGGTGATGGTTGGATCTGACACCGTCAAACTCAACGGCATGGGTTTGCGAAAGAAACTCTGGGTCAAGGTCTACGTCGGTGGTTTGTACCTGGAACATCCGACAACCAATGCCGAGAATGCTGCACACTCCAAACAGACCAAGAAGATGGTGATGCATTTCCTGACGAACAAGGCCAAGAAAAAGAAAATGGACTCCGCCTGGGTCGAGGGTTTCGAGGCCAATTGGGGACACTTTGGGGATATCAAGGCTCGAGTCATGACATTCAAGGACTACTTTGGTGACATGAAAGAAGGAGATGTCGTAGAAATGACATTGGTGCCGGGTCAGGGAACGACAATTGTCGTCAACGGCGCCACCAAGGGTACGATCGAGGGCGATGATTTTGCCGAAGCCCTCGTCAATGTCTGGGTGGGCAACTCGCCGCCGGACGAGGGCTTCAAGAAGGGCCTTTTGGGAGGGTGAAACTGGGATCCCACCTGAGTTTGATCGATCATCGGGGCGCCTTGAGGCGCCCCGTTTGTCTGATCTGTCTTACCGCAGTGGCGGCGATGAGCCTATGTCTCCAGGGTTGGGCCGAAGATCCGTTGCCCGGTGATGGTCAGCTTGAGGCGGTCAGGGATCGTATTCAACAGTACGAGAAGAAGTTGATCACGATTGAACGTGAGACCGAATCGGCGCGAGTGGAAAAGGAGCGACTTCAGACTCAGGTTGATCTTGCTGAAGCCCATGTCGAGGAGGTTGAATTGGAATTGACCTCGTCGCGGAACGAGGTTGTTCGACTCAAAGAAGAAACTGCGGTTATCTCCCGGGATCTGGAGCAGCGCAGGGCGTGGCTGGCGACGCACCTGGAACTGGTGTCCCTCCTCGGCAGACCAGGACCTCTTCAGTTGGTCTGGGACGGGGTTCGGGGGGGGCATCTGGAAGATTCGGTTGGCGTCATCGTGACGTTGACTGCCGGCCAGGCCCAGATGGTCAAGGAGTACAACCGGATGCAGGCCGATCGGGCCGCCCGACAGGCTGAGTTGAGCCGAATCCTGGAGCGGGCCGGGAGGGAGATGGCTGAGCTTGGTGAACGTCGTCGAATGCTTGGCAGTGCCCGGCGGAAGATGGACCAACGCCTGGACCAATTGAAAGGCCAGGAACGATCCGCCGAGAGCCAATTGGCCGACATGCGAGCTCGGGAGGCGGCCCTCGAACGGCTTTTGAAGGTCGTCGGCCAGAAGAAACGATTCAAGGCAAAAGAATCCATGCTCCGGTATCGGGGGGCGCTACCGTGGCCTGCCCCGGGCCGAGTGGTTCAGACCTTTGGAAAGCACTTCCTTGCCCGGTATGCCACCTACACCGTGTGCAATGGCCTGCGTCTGGCCGTGGCGCCCGGCACCCCGGTCAAGGCGTTGTTCCCGGGCCAGGTTGCCTACGCCCGTCATTTCAAAGGATATGGCAACATGGTCGTTGTCGACCACGGCGGGAATATTTTTTCGCTGGTGGCCGGGCTGTCGTCAATCCACGCTCGGGTGGATCAAAGAGTGGAGATGGGAACACGACTGGGCGTTGCCGGGTTGGAGAAGGAAGAAGGTAATTTGTATCTGGAGATCCGAGTTGGTGGAAAACCGCAGGATCCCAAGGGGTGGCTTCAGCTGAAATGAGGGCGCGCCCAGGAGAGAGGATGAAGATGGCACGATTTCGAGTACTGTTTCTGGGATTTTCGATTGTCTGCCTGCTGCTGTTTGCGGGACTCCTGCGAGCCGGGCTCAGCGGCGAAGACCGGGAAGATCTTTTCAGGTCCCTTGGCATTCTGACGGAGGTGGTTCATCTGGTCGAGAACGAGTATGTCGATGAGCTCAATGACGAAGCCTTGTCAATGGCTCTCGACGCCGGACTTCTTGAGAGCGTCGACCCATGGGCGGCGGTCGTGCCCGAGGCCGATATCGACACCTACCGTCGTCTTGTAGCCGAACCGCCCGCCTTTGGTTTGTTCATCGGTGGTCGTTTGGGCTTGGCAGCAGTTCGCTGTGTCATCCCGGGATCGCCCGCGGCCGGGGCGGATCTCCAGTCGTGGGAGGTCATTGAAAAGGTCGGTGATGTATATACCCGGGGCCGTCCCTTGTGGCAGATTCGCCTCGAACTGGCCCATCGCGAGGCGGCCGGAGAGGGTGTGACCCTGACCGTTGTCGATCGACATGTCGATGAGCGGCGGGATGTAGTATTGGAAGCGGTGCAGTGGTCCGCAGATCCGATCGAGGTCACCAGCGAGGACGGCGTACAAATTATCAAGCTCAACGTGCTCGAGGTCGGCGTTGCCGCCGAGTTGGAAAAGCTGATCAAGGGCGGCGGCCCAGTCGTTATCGACCTCAGAAAGTTGGTGTGGGGCTTTGAGTCGGAGGCTGTGGCCGCGGCGGATGTCTTCATCGACGACGGTGTCATCGGGAGTCGAACCGGCCGTCAGACTGGAGAAAAGCTGTTTGAGGCGACTCAGGGCATTGTGCAAGGGCCTGTTCCGGTGGTTCTGATCGGTCCCGATACGGAAGGCGTTGGAGAGATCCTGGCATCGGCCCTGGGTCGGCATGGCAGCCCTTTGGTAGGGTGGGACAGCGCAGGGCATGCGCCTCACATGCGTCTGGTCCACTCCGGGGGACTGCACCTCTGGATACCCGTCGCCCAGTGGCTTGGAGAAGACGGTGAGCCGATAACCGGCGCTGGGCTGGAGCCCTCGGAGAAAGTGGAGTACTTCGAAAGCCTGGGCGAGGACGAGGGCGGGGAGGAGAGTGGGGACGTGGTCGAAGAAATCGACGCGGTCTTGGTTCGAGGCATTGAACTGGCCCTGGAGGGGGTTGAGGCCGAGACGCCCGCCGTCGCCGAAGCGGCTTGAGGTAGGGGATCGTGGTCGCTCGAAAACGGTCTCGCCGCACACAGAGTCGAAAGAAAACCTGGTTGATCCCGGTCCTGGGAGTGGCGTTAATCGCCTTGGTTGCTGCGTTGTGGATGCTGTTCCATCCGTCGAGTGAACAACCGGAGGAAACCCGGATAGAGGGAAATTTTGCTGAGGTAATTCGGCAGACGGCCGCTCGCCGTGGCGTTGGTCAGCCGCACCGCCAAGAGGACGATCCGATCCGCAAGGAAGGCGATGTTTTCGTGCGAACCTGGCGGTTGCAGTTGGGAGGCGGCGAGGCCTTGCATGCGCTCGGTTCAGACCTCGAAGCCGAGGCGGCTCGTTGGGGCGCTCCGGTGACCGTCGAAGACGAGGGCGGTGGTGGAGCCCGAAAGATCCGAATTGATCTGGGGGTCGAGGCCTTCGAAATTTACCTGGTGCCGACACCTCCGGTGGCTCAGCCGACGCCGACGTTTCCGCCTCCGACACCGGTGCCCACGCCAACCCCCCGTCCCCGGCCAGAAAAGGGGGCGCGAGGCACATTGGCGATTTTGTTGGATGACGCCGGACAGAAAATGGGCCTGGTCGCCAGGGTAGCGGCTATGCAGCCAACGATCGGTGTGGCTGTCTTGCCCTTCCTTCCCTCAAGCTCCGAAACTGCGGTTGCTCTTCACAAAACGGGTCATGAGGTCTGGTTGCATCTCCCGATGGAGCCGAACGGTTATCCGGCCAACAAGCCAGGGCCCGGGGCGGTTTTTGTGGCGATGGCCGAGGACGAAGTTCGGATGACGGTTCGCTCTGCCATGAACAACATACCCTTTGCGGTTGGGATGAATAACCACATGGGTTCCAGAGCTACGGCTGACTTGAAAGTGATGACCTGGGTTATGCAGGAGATCAAGGGCCGTGGAATGGCCTTCATCGATTCCCGGACCACCGTCGAGACCGTGGCCGAGACCGCTGCACGGGCCCAGGGCATCAAGACCGGTAGGCGCAAGGTCTTTTTGGACAACGAACGGTCGGCCGCCGCAATCAGGCGCCAACTGGACGAGGCGGTCTACCGGGCCTTGATAGATGGCCAGGCCATTGCCATTGGCCATATGGCTGCCGTAACGATCGGGGTTTTGGAGGATGAAATCCCCGGCCTTGAGGCTCGCGGCATCACGTTGGTTTCGCCGACTGAGCTGTTGGAGTGATTGGCGCCGAAGGGATGGCTACTATTGAGGGACACAATGGGTGCCGGAAACTGGAAACTCGAAACTCGAAACTCGAAACTGGAAGCTGTAAGGTCCCGCAAGTCGTTTCGGCGCGGGTAACGAGCTGACTGTCGGCCGAGTGGGTTGGGCGCACAACAACATGGTACTCATAGAAGCGAACAGGAAAGTACCGTTGAGTTCCCCGCCCCCTCCAGTGTCAAACTGCACCTTGATCCGCACAAGGTCGGGAAGGCCAGACCTCTCACTGATCCTGTAGCGGCGAGCGTCTCGCCCGCCGTGCCGACAGCAGAGCCGAGATCATCTCGAAAGCCGCCAAATCAAGCGTCCCTTTCTGTTTCGAATCACAATACATCCGAAATTCTCGTAACCGGTGAATAGAATCCCGCATCAACCATCGATTCAAGAACCGAATCGGCTGTTGCGGCAGGCACAGTTGAGTCCCTGACGCAGGCGATCAATATTCCGATGGTCCCGGTCAGGGACAGCTCTAGGTCGCGGGTCGCTTGTCTCGCCGCGCGATCATCGGTCACCACCGTGGCATCTCGGTGCAAAGCCGCAGCGATTGTTGATGCCTCGCCTTGCCCCAGGTTGTTGGAGAGTTTTCCAAAAGTGGTCCTTTCCTCGTTCGTCAGAGCCAGCAATCGAAAAATGCCGTTGTCCACAAGAGCCAGAATCGGTTCAAGGTCGTGACGTCCCGATGTTACACCGCGGCTGATTTCATCAACGACCTGAGTCGTCAGGGCAAGTTGGTGAGCATAGCGGGCTTGCAAGATATCGAGGCGCCCAACGAGGGAAAAATTCGAGATCGTTACGCTGTCAAAAATCCATAAAAGATCCGGAACCCCCTTGCTTTTAGGCATTTGCAATGTCGCCAGAACTGAAACAGGTGTTCTGGTGAATGCCGTGTTCCAATAGCCATTGCCGGACATCCAGCGCGGTCATGCCGACCTTCTCAGCCAGTTTTCCGAGACTGATATAGCCGCCTCGATAGGCTTCCAGGGCCTGTCGCTGAACATCCGTCAAGGTTCGGAGATCAGGTTGGTAACATGCGTCGATCGCCTGACGGACCAACTCTGCGACCGTCTGTTGCCGGCGCTTGGCGAGCATTTTGAGTCCCTGGGCAACTGCCGGTTCAACCTTGATATGGAGTGTCGTAACTTGGCTCATGGCAAACCTCCGAACTAGGTATTGAGTACCTAATTAGGTATATCATTGGTTCTTGTCGAATGCAACACAATCGGTCCATGGTTTTTTCTATCGGGACGTCAAGGAGGGGGTTCCCGCGGGCGAGAAGCGCCGGGGCTACTCTTGTGGCTTGCGGGCACGATAGAAGCCGACAGCGGCACAGTCTGCGGACAAGGGTAGCTCCTTCCCTGTCGCAGCGTGGAGGGGTTATTCAAGGGTCTCTCGAATTCAGGCAAGAGTCAAGACGGCAGCACTCACGAACGAACCTGGACTTACGGCGTCACCGAAGACGGCGTTGCCTCAATCCACCTTCTTCAATCAGGTCGTTTATCTGTTGTTTTTCCATTTCGCCTCTCGCTTTGCGGTGTCCGCCCCGGTCTCCCGGATGAATACCTACACCCTACAACAAAACAAGGGCTTTGAGATTTCTCTCCCCGAAAACAAGAGAAAAGGGGCGGCCCCACTGGGAGCCGCCCCCGACATTCGTCGATACGCTCCGATTCTTCAGTTCCAGGCGGAAGTACTTCCGCTCTCGAATCCGTCGGCGAAGATTAGATCATCAAGAGTCACCACGATCGACACTCCGGAAGAGCATTGGTTGTTCGTGAATTCTTCATTGGCGACATCGTCGACGCACACGCCGAGATAGTAGGTTCCGGGCGCCACAGACAGTATGACCGACGCACTCTCCGGCGACGACCCACCCACTGAAAGCGAACCCACAAAATCGGTTGCGAGCTCGGTGTCGATATCCGATATTGTCGGATTCCAGGAACGGTAGTAACGCAGCGTCGACGATGACGAACTGGCGTCTCCCTGGTTTCGGACCGTCGCGCTGACCAATACCGAACCACCCTGCTCGACCGATCCCGTCGAGGTCGAGATCGACGAAATGTGCAAATCCGGTTGGCCGAGGACCGTGAATGTTCGCTCGGAGAAGTTTGACGACGAGCTGCGCATCATAATGGCGGTATTGTTTGCGGACGAGCGCTCGGTCTCGTCGAGGGTCAGGACCCACCCGATGTAGTACGTCCCTGCCGGAATCCCGGATGGTACAGAAACCACCCTATCTCCATTGGACCACCTGCCTTCGGCCGAAAAGGTGGCCCAGGTGGCCGTTCCCACCAGGTAATCACTCGCTGTGATGTTGGTATTCGAAGAAAGGTAAAACGACTGAGTCACATTCGATGCTGGTTGGTTGCCGCGGTTTTCGACCTGGATGTGCCGAATCGTGAAACTGTCGCCTCGATAACCGCTGTATGTGTTGGCGTCCGTCATGATCAGGCTGCCCGACGCGCCCCAATTGTCGTGGGTCTGCGACCAGGTTGCCATGTCGACCCAGTTTTCGAACACCCAGGTGCCCGGGGTGTTGTTGTTGGAGTTCGTGAGGAAGGCTCGCTCTCCGGCCATGTCGTCCATACGTCCGTACCATGTCGAGTTGTAGTTCGGGGGCTGACGCCAGGTCCCGGGGTACATCAGGGCGAAGCGGCGGTCCTCGTGGCCCTGGTCGGTCGACAGCCCCAGGGCGTGACCGAGCTCGTGGGTCATCGATTTCCTGAATTGCACCTCGTCGTTGCCGATGGCCGGGTTGGCGAAGGAATCGACCTCAACGATCTCGGTGCAGTCGATGCCGCTGTACCAGGTGAAGTTGATGCCGTTGGCGCCCCACCCGGCCCACGTGCCACCGTAACCGCCGGCAGCGAGCTGCGCGTCGCTCACGACGCCGGCATTGTTGTCGCCGTCACCGGCATCCGGCTGGCGATTGCGAATCGGATTTCCCCCGCTCAAATAGTGGCCGATGAGCCAGTCCGGACCCGAGGGGTTGTCGGCAACAATCGTATTCCAGTTTCCGGCACAGCCGCCCCACCAGTCCCAGTTGTCGTCGTCGGGCATCCAGAGGTAGTAATTCTGCGCGTCGAAGAGTCGACCACACCAGTAAAACTTGCCGACCGCCGTCGGATTTTCCAGGTTCGTGGAGTCGATACTACCGGCAAAGCTGGGAGCACGCTTCTTGGACAGGGTATCGGCGATCAGGTCAAGCAACGCATCGGCCGAAATCGGCTGCTCCTCGACACGGATCTTGGCAGCCTCCGACCCAGGAGTCGGAACCCAACCGTCCGGCGGAATGTTCGGCGTCTCCTCCGATTTTCCGGCTGGTGGCCCAGGACGATAACTCAGGGGACGCACCGTTGCCGCATTCTCCACCACCAGCCAGCCGTCGCTCACACCCGTCACCACCCGGCCCACCTCATCGGCCACCTTGAGGCCGTCCGAGAACACCTGCAATACACGGGAAAAAGGCAGCATCAACGTTTCATGGCCCGGCTTGGTCACGACTAGAAAGCGGCGGTTCGGGTCCAACTTGATCGACTGCCCGGCTGTCATGCCGGAGCCGTCTTCCAGCTGTCCGCCGGCAGAGGTAAGGGTCACCTCCCGCATATCCGCCGGCCCCGAAACCCACTCGATCACCTGAAATGTGTAGTCCGTGACCAGGATGCGGGTACCTTCGGGCTGCCTGACCACCGCTTCGACGAGCACACCATCGAAAACCCAGGGGGCGGCTTCGACATCCGCGATGAACCCCGCTTGGGGAACTTCCACCGGTTTCTCTGTCACCGATGTCTCCGCCTTTGCCCAGCTCCAGTCCTCGGGGAGCGCTCCCTGGTCCTCCCCGTCAGGCCCAACCGCGCTCAATTCCGGTTCTCCGGCCGCCTCTCCGAAAGGCGCTGCAACCAGGGCGACAATAACTGTCAGACATATCAAAAAGATGGACTTCATCGACAACCTCCGTTTGAGAACCCCGGGGGCGATCCATGTCCAGCACAGACGAGTCGACCCCGAAAAGAAAATGATTTAGAGACCAGGATTCACTCTTCAAATGTATGTTCCGGATCGGCTTTTGTCAAGGTACCCTCGCATCCACCTGAAACATCGAGCCCCGGATTCGGAACAGGAGTGGCAACTCACGCGTTTAAAACCGTGGAGGTGATCGCTGATCATGGAAGACCGCATCGCACGGATCGAAAAAGCGCTCCACCGTGAACTCGAGGCTATCCACGTATCGACCACCGACCATACGGAACACCATGCCGGACACGAAGGCGCCCGCGCCGGGCGGGGGGGGGCGGTCTCGGCGCGCCGTCCGCGTCGGAGGTCGCTGCGGCGCTTTCCAACCCCAATACGACCATGGGCCAACGAGGGCATCCGTTTCTCGCTGGCCGAGATGGCCGAACCCAAGGTCATTAGCTGGTAGTTGCCGGGGGTTTAGGAGCTATCAGCCGAAGAGCAACGCCCCGGAGGGAACGCCGGGGGGTTGTTGACGGGAGAGGAGAAATCTATGAATCTATAGGGGACACTGTCGAACTCTTGCGATCTTCCTCGTGAAATGGTGCCGGTCACGCCAATACGTCTTTCCTCGAACCCCGGCCTTCTGGAGTGCCTTCGGCCCTCCAGCTCAGTGCATTTCCCTCAAGGGTGACAAGGTCGAAATCGGGAGCATCGTGCCAGGTCCGGCCTTCCCGACCTTCCTGGGAAAGGCACGCTGGGAAGTTGGGCGGAGCGTACCTCGTTGAGATTTCCATCCCGGCCTTCTGATCCACCCTGCGGGCGTATCAGTGTCTTCATTTCTGCAGGGCCGAAGCGAGGCGGATTATGCAACGAACAAGCGGCCCCGAAGAAATGACGAGCGACGGTCTACGGTGTCGGCCGAGACTCGATTGCCGGCGGCGCCGCCGAGGGGAGCCCGGTCAGGTATTCTTCGCAACGATACCGGTTTTGGTGAATGCCGGATGAAGAAGGCCTGACCCCGCACCCCCGTCCGAGACGGGCGCTCTGGATTTTGTTCATGGGACCCGCGATCTGGTCCGAAAAGTTTTCAAAGGCGAGCTGCTTGTTGTTTTTTCCTGGGTTCCTGGGTTCCTTATTCCATTTCCTCGTGGCAACGCTGCACAGTGGTGGGGCATCTGGTCGGTCGTTCCTTTTCGAGTATTTCCGTTGCGATGGAGTTGACAGCGTTAAAAACAAGTTATAACTTGTTTTTATGAATATCGCGGATCTTCTTACTTTGCCGGACGGCCCAAGAAAGACTGCTGCTCTTGTGGCTTGGGTGCAGGGCCTATTTTCAGCTGAAGAGAGGGCCCCGGTACTTGTCGGTGGCGCAGCGGTTGAAATATTGACCGGTGGCGCCTACACCACAACTGACCTGGACTTCGCCGGCTCCGTTCCCGCTTCAGTAAAGAGAGTCCTTCAGAAGAGTGGATTTGACCGCTCGGGCAGGCACTGGATTCACGAAGCCGCGCAGGTTTTCCTTGAGTTCCCCAGTGAGGCACTCGAATATCGGGAGCAGGCGGTTCAAATCAACGCCTATGGTTTCGACATTCTTGTTGTGAGTATTGAGGACTTGCTTGTCGATCGACTTGGGGCTTGGCAGTACTGGAAGTCCGGCGTCGACGGTGCGAACGCATTTATTCTCTACCGAAAGTGTCGGTCTGATATCGATTTCGACCGACTGACACGCAGAGCCGGTGAGGCTGGTTTCGAGACCGCACTCGGGGCACTCGAAGAATTTGACCGAGCATGGTCGACATCCGAACCGGGCCCCGAAGACCTGGAAGACTGGGCAAACCGAGGCCCGACGGAGGGCAGTTCATGATCCTTAACCGAACCTCACGACTCACTCGGCGGCGGCCGCGAGACTTTGGCGAATGGCGGGCCCTTCGCAGGTGGGGCAAACTGTGCCAACGGGAAGCCCAACAGCCTGGTTACGTGCTTCGGAGCGCTCGTCAAGATGCCGGTCTCACTCAAAATCAACTTGCTGAACGCCTTAAGATCAGCCAACAGGCGGTCTCTCTGACTGAGCGTTGGGGGGCCAATCCCACAGCAGAGCTGATGTTCGCTTGGGCCCAAGCCTGCGAGAGGCGACTCGAACTCCGCTTTTCTGATCTTGAGCGTCCGAGAACGCGGCCCTGATTCCAACCCCGGCCTTCGGGAGCGCATTGAAACTCGAACACGGGCGGACACGGGTGTCCGCCCCTACGATTTCTGTATTCACAATCCATAGGGGACACGGCTTTTCCTATTTTCCCGCACTGATCCCAAAAAGAAATGCAGTGTCACCTGTGTTTCCAGTTTCGAGTTTCGCATCTCCGTGGATCTGCCGTAGGATAGCCCCAGTGGAGGACGTATGGAAATCAAACGAACTGTGATTGTCGTGGTGGCTGTTGTCTTGGCCCTCTCAATGATAATCGCGTGTGGCTCCAAGAGTGAAAGCCCCAGTGACGAGCCGGTGACAGTGACCCTCGATGTTGCCGGAATGACCTGTGAAAGTTGCGAGGAAGCGATCGTTCATACCGTTGGGGAAATGGACGGCGTCGACATGGTCGAATCGCACCATGACCCCGGTACGGCCACGGTGTTGTACCGGCCAGGCCGGGTCTCCAGGGAGGCAATCGTCGAAGAGATCGAAGGCCTGGGCTACAAGGTCGTTAATTCGGAAGGGTGAGGCACTATGGAATGGTTAGTCGTGATAGGCGTGCTCAATCTCGGATTGTTGAGTCTCGTTGTGTTTTTCCTGATCCGACTCGAGATGAAACGGCGGGGACAGGACGGCGCCTGGGCCAGTCGTGAGGCGCAATTGCGGGATGCCGTCGGCCTTGCTGCAGCCCAGGGGCAGCAGGCCGTAGAACGACGGATCGCTGATTTCGAGAAGGCCGCAAGCGGTGATTCCGCACAGCTCCGGGAGGTTTTGTTGGAGCGGTTCGGCGGCCTCAATGTCGAGATCGTTGAACAGTTGGCTGCAGGGAAGACGTCCAGCCAGCACTCGCTCGGAGAGTTCAAGGATGAGGTCAAGGGAGTCTTGGCCGAACATGGGCAAAAATTCGAACAGCGCCAGGGAGAAGCCCTGAAAGCATTGCAGGACAGCCTTCGAGAGGGTATGAAGGACATCAGAACGCAGGTGTCCGAGTCCCTGTCGAAGAGTTCCGAAGAACTGGGCAAGAGGGTCGAGAACTTGACCGAACGGACGGACGGTCGCCTCAAGGAGATCAGCGGGCAGGTCGAGAAACGACTGGCCGAGGGTTTCGAAAAAACAACAGAGACCTTCATTAGTGTTTTGCAGCACCTCGAAAGGATTGACGAGGCCCAGAAAAAGATCACCGAGTTGTCCGGAAATGTCGTCAGTCTCCAGGCGGTCTTGACCGACAAGAGTTCTCGAGGGGCTTTCGGGGAAGTTCAGCTCAATACGTTGGTCCGAAACCTCATGCCGGAGTCGGCATTTGAGATGCAGAAGAGCCTGAGCACCGGAAATCGGGTCGACTGCATGCTGTTTCTGCCGGATCCTACCGGGAACGTCTCCATCGATGCGAAGTTTCCGCTTGAGAACTACCGCACCATGGTTGACCCGGACCGGGGGGACCAGGAGAAGACGGTTGCGGAGCGGCTTTTCAAACAGGACGTCAAGAAACACATCAAGGATATTTCTGAGAAGTACATCATCCCGGGCGAGACGGCAGATGGGGCGATGATGTTCCTGCCGGCAGAGGCTGTGTTTGCCGAGATCCATGCCCACCACCCCGATCTGGTGGATTTTGCCCAGCACCGGCGGGTCTGGATGGTCTCGCCGACGACGTTGATGGCGATTTTGACGACGGCCGGCGCCGTGCTCAAGGACGAAGCGACCCGGCGGCAGGTCCACATCATTCAGGAACACCTCAGGGCACTGTCCGGGGATTTCGGCCGCTTTCAGGAGAGGATGGACAAGCTGGCCAAGCACATTGACTTGGCTCATCGGGACGTCAAGGAGGTCCACACCTCCGCCGGCAAAATCACCAGCCGGTTCTCGAAGATTGAAAAGGTCGAGTTGGAAGACGGTGAACAAACGACGGCGGGTCTGCTGACAGACTCAGAGGACTGATGGTTCGACGGCTGGTATCCGCATTCGTCCCTGGCGATCTTTGCGAGGAATTGTGTTTTCGGGGGTCATTTCAAAAGCGGGGTGGCTGGCCGTGGGCGGTGACCTCCGGATGGACGGCGGCGTTGTTTCGAGGGCGCGGAGGACGACAGTTCTCTCGCAAAGGCGCAAAGAGCGCAAAGGGAATACAGGTTTATATTTTTTCTTCGTCTTGGCGAGCCTTCGGTATGCTGTTGGCGGTGTTGTTACTGGGGTGTGGGGTCGAAGAACTTCGTACCGTATCGGCGGGCCCGTCACCAGAGCGCATCATCTCGATGTCGCCGGCTCTGACCGAAACGCTGTTCGCCCTGGGGTTGGGAGATAGGGTCGTCGGTGTGACCCAGTTCTGCTTCTATCCGGAAGATGCCCTTGCTCTTCCCAAGATTGGGGGTTATTTGGACCCCAACTGGGAAGCTATCGTTGCCTTGGAACCTGACCTGGTTGTGCTGATGGAGAGCCACACTGGTGCAGAGAGTCATCTCAATGGGCTGGGCATTCCAACCATTCGGATCAACCAACAAGGAGTCGGCGATATCTTGGATTCTTTTGAACAGCTGGCAGGGGTTTGTGGCGTGTCTGGACGGGGTGAGGCGTTGAGGCTGGAGGTCGAAGAGAATCTTGAACGGATCAGCATCCTGGTGGCAGGCCGCCCAGAACCCCGCGTCATCGTTTCTGCCGGCCGCCCGCCTGGGTCTGGACGGCTGAAGACAGTATGGGCTGCGGGGCCTGGATCATTTTTTGACGATGTTCTCAGTCTGGCCGGGGGTGTGAACGTCGTTCCCGGTGGTGTGGCGGGCGCCTATCCAGAAATCTCACTCGAGGGTCTCCTGCAACTGGACCCTGACGACATCATTGATGTGATCCCCGAGTTGGAGGCCAGTGGTATGGATGCCGGGACCGCCCTGGATGATTGGCAGGGTTTGCGGTCTCTCCGAGCCGTTCGGGAGGGACGAGTTCATGTCTTGGGCCGGCACTCTCTGTCGATTCCGGGTCCACGGGTTGCCGAGGTCGTGGAGGCCTTCGCCAAAGTCCTGCATCCGGAGGTGCCGTGGGGGTAGTATTCCGCCTCTGCGGGCTGGGGGTGCGGCTCAACGGCGCAAAGCTGCTCGACGATATTTCTTTCGACATCTGCGAAGGTGATTTTCTGACCGTCGTTGGACCGAATGGCGCCGGTAAGACCACCCTGCTCCGGCTTCTGGATCGGTTGATCAAACCGAGTGAGGGGATGATCACTCTCGAGGGACAGGACCTGTCACAGTTTGGCAGGAGACAGTTGGCTCGGACCGTCAGTTTTGTACCTCAGACAGACCTCGTTGGCGCTGATTTCAGCGTCAGGTCATTCGTGGAAATGGGCCGGTATCCTTACCTTGGTCCCTGGGAACCATTGAGACGCAGAGACTGCGAAGCCGTGGATCAGGCGCTGGCAACCACCGAGGTCCTACATCTTGAAGACCGGCTCTTGGGAACGCTTTCCGGTGGTGAACGGCAGCGGACACTGATAGCTGCCGCCTTGGCCCAGGGAGGAAGGATCCTCCTCCTGGACGAACCGACGTCCTACCTTGATTACCGCCATCAGGTGCAAGTCCTTGATTTATTGGATCACCTCAACAATGACCTCGGCTATAGCCTTGTTGTCGTGACGCACGATCTCAATGCTACTGTCGGTTGTTCGGACTCTGTGTTGGCCCTGAAAGATGGCCGAGTGGCCTATGCCGGGGCCCCGGCGGGACTGTTCGATGTTGATCGACTGGCCTCCATTTATGAGAATGATTTTGAATTGGTTGAGCGCAGCGGTGGGACCGTGCCGCTGGTCGTGCCCTCCCGGAGTCGCGGGGCCAGGAGTGACCAATGAGGTCAAAAGTCATCCTTCTTATCAGCCTCTCCGCGATTGTGGTCCTTGCCGCCCCGATGATTGGCATGTATGCCATTCCCTGGTCCGCTGTCGTTGACCCATTGAGTGGCGAACCGGGAGCCGTCATCTTGTGGCAGATTCGGATTCCGAGGGTCCTGGTGGCCTTTGTGGGAGGTGCGGGGTTGGCGTTGGGTGGAGCGGCCTTTCAGGCGATGTTTCGAAACCCACTGGCAACGCCTTTTACACTGGGAGTGGCCAGCGGTGCTGCCCTTGGAGTTGCCTTTGTCACTCGGATTGGCCTCCTGGCAGTATCGGGAGGGGCATGGTTTGTTCCCATGGCAGCATTCGCCGGTTCACTGCTGGCGGTGGGCATCGTATGGAGTGTGGCCCGAATGAGGCCGGATTTTTCGACCACAGTTCTTCTGCTGGCCGGCGTGGCGATGACTTTCTTTTTCTCCAGCTTGATCCTGTTCCTGCAGTACACCGCCAATCTGGGAGACTCATTCAGAATTGTGCGCTGGCTGATGGGAGGGCTGGGAGAAGCCCGCTGGGAAGCGCTTGTGGTGATGTTCCCTGCGGTTGTGATCGGTACGCTGATAGTCGGGTGGCGCATTCGGGACCTTGATCTCTTGATGGTAGGACCTGAAATCGCAGCCGGGAGGGGAGTCGATGTCCAACGGACCAGGATTGCCATTTTCCTTGGGACTTCGTTGGTCGTCGCTGCCGTGGTGTCGGTATGTGGACCGATAGGGTTCGTGGGCATGATGGCGCCGCATATCTGCCGACTCCTGGTTGGAGGCCACCATAGGGTGCTTCTTCCTGTCTCGATGGCCTTCGGTGGGACTTTTCTGGTTGCCTGCGACACGGTCGCCAGGACGATTCTGGCGCCGGTCGAACTTCCGGTCGGGGTGATCACGGCTTTTCTCGGCGGGCCCTTTTTCCTGTGGCTCATGATCAGAGGTAAAGGCATTATTCGTCATTGACTTCAAGATAGTGTAATGTAGGGCCATGACGGAAAACAAAGGAAGAGTTCTCCTGACCGGGATGAGTCCCGAGACGGTCGATCGGTTTCAGCCGAGTTTGATTGAAGCCGGGTTTGAGGTGGTTTTAGAGCCTGATGCCGGACGGGCCACGGAACTTCTGGATCGGCAGGGATTTCGCGCCATCGTATCGTACTATCCTCTTGAAACCGGCCAGTTGGGCACAATTCTGGATGCCATGAGGGCCAAGGACAGTCCCAACTATGGAACCGGCCTGGTCTTGCTGGTACGAAGGGATAGACTGAGGGCCGCGGCTGGTCTGGTCGGGCGTGGCGTTAACAAGGCCCTTTCGGTCGAAGAAGCGCCTGTCGTCCTGAAGATCGTGCTCGAACGCCTGATTGAAATTGCTCAGCCGATGGTTTTGAGGCTACCACTGGCTATTGAGGTTTCGGCCATCTCCGGAAGGAATCGCTTTGAGTGGACGACCGATAACCTCTCGGGGAGCGGAATGCTGGTTGGCACCGAGGATCCACCCGTGGTTGGAACGGCTTTCCGGTTCACCATTTTCCTTCCTGAGGGGGAAATTGAGGGCGACGGGGCGGTGGTGCGTCAGACCTTCGAGGGGCGGGAAGCAGTCAATGGTTTTGGGGCAAGGTTCCTCCGATTTCAAGATGACGGGCAGGCCCGTCTCCTACAATTTCTCCGTGAGGCTGGGGCTTAGACATACCCCCAAAACCTACAATTCGTTCGACGAATTGTATTTATGCCTTATTTATGCTATCCTGAATTCAGGAGGCAAAGATGGATATCAGGCAACACCCCGAAGCTACAGCAACGATGATTCCTTTGATGCCGGTCAAGACCGTTTTGCCGGCACGGCGGTCCCAGTGGCCGTCGGATGCCCGAGATGCCTTCGGCGGAGTTCTTAACGAACTCAGCGCCTGGTGCCGGGAGAATGACTGGCCGATGGTCCTCAATCACTCGATGGCCGAGGAGGCCGTCCGGAGGACCTGGGGCGATGCATCTCAATGCGTCTGAGGGGCCGTTGTCCCTTCGAATAAGGATATTTCACCAAGAGCGCATCACCTTTGGGTAGGAATAGAGATGCCGAGAACGATTTCGCTCTGATAGCTTCCGATCCGTGTCAGGATGTCATTTCGCCTGGCGGTGCTTCGATCCAGAACCATCCCCGAAGATCACCCTCGGTGAATCCGGTCGCCGCATCCTCGGGGTAGTGCTCGGCCAGGGCGCTTTGAATGACTTCGTCGATCTTTTCAGGGGCGCCGTGGCACATCAGGCACTCTGCTTTCAGACGAATGGGCAATAGGGCTCCGAATTCACCGCTCGGACCGGCGAAGTAGGTTGGTTCCCCAACCTTTTTGGCAACGACCTCCTCTGCCCACTGGGGTGGGGTGTTGGCTGGATTGCGGAGCCTCCGAGATGTCCGGCCTATTTTCACACCGTAATCTTCTGCGATGTGGGCTGCGATTGCAGGCGCTTTGGCGCCGCAAACGGTGATCCCGGCTGTCGGATCCTCAGAATCCAGGGCCGCCATCAATTCGCCCATCATCTCTGATGCAAAAGCGTTGGTTGCGGCCAGGCAGAGTTCGTGTTGGGCATTTTGGGTCTCGGACATATCTCCAGTGCTGACTGTAGCCCATTGAACGACGGCGGCCGGTTCTTGAACCTCGACCGTTTGGTCCTGACCGTTCGAACAACCGCTCAGGGCGATACAGACAACGACTATGATTCCGGTGAAGGTCTTCATCTCAATCCCTCCTCATTTCAGTGTCACGGGCCAATTTTCTCTACTCACATCATTGACTCTACCACCGACAGTTGCTCGCATTCGATCCGGGCGTGGGATAATGCCGCGATGTCTGGAAGAGTGGTTCATTCACAGGTGTGGAATCTGGGTGAGATCAGTGATCTCCTGGGTGGTTCGTTGCTCAACGGGGCTCAGTCTGAGATGCCCATTCTGGCGATGGTTTCCACCGGCGACCATCATCTATCGTCGAGCCTGTTTATCGCCTACGAGGGAGTCAGTGCCGATGGGCACGATTTCATTGGGCAGGCGTTTGAGAATGGTTCTGTTGCGGCCGTGGTCACCAATAAGGAGAAACTGGGTGCCAGGCCCGGGATCATTGTCGGAGATACACAGCGGGCTTTATCCCGGCTTGCCGCGGCCTTCGCCGGAGAACCGTCGAAAGATATGTTGGTTATTGGGATCACCGGGACCAACGGCAAAACGACTGTTCATTGGTTGTTGTATCACGCTCTCGAGCGGCTGGGTTCGCCGGGTATTCGCCTGGGCAGCCTCGGGATTTCGGCTCACGGGTCTGTCGAAAAATCCGGCAAGGTATCCGTTCGGGGATCCGGCGACATCATGATGACGACTCCCGCAGCTGAGGAGATTCACGCTTCGCTACGGCAGGCGCTCGATTTGGGTTTGAAGAGCTGCATTCTGGAGACCTCGTCCCATGCACTGGTTCAACATCGGGTCAGCGACGTGTGGTATGACGCCGCGATTTTCACAAATCTCAGTCAGGATCACCTCAATTACCACGAGGACATGGAGAATTACTTTCAGGCAAAGGTTGGTCTGTTCCGTCAAATGGCTGAAATGCGGTCTGTTGTCGGCTCTCAAGGTTGCGCCGTCATCAATGCTGATTGTCCCTGGGGAAAACGGTTGGTGACCTTGGTCGGCCAAATGGGCCTCCCCTTGAGCACCTTTGGATCTTCTTTAGATGCCACGGTCCGTATTATCCAATTCCGGCAGCAACTTCCGTTGAGTCTGCTGGTGATCGAGTGGAATGGGTGTCGATACTCGATCACGACCCCGTTTATAGGCGACTACAACGCATCCAACATTGCTGGGGCATTTGCAGCGCTGGTGGCGCTGAAATTTGCCCCTGACGCCGTTGCCAGCGCGCTTTCCGACGTGCCGAGTGTGCCGGGTCGACTGGAAATGGTCGGCAACGAAGATGTCACCGTCGTTGTGGATTATGCCCACACGGGGGAAGGCCTGAGGAAGGTCTTGGGGGCCGTTCGGGCCTTTTCCGAGAAGGATCTCTGGGTCGTCTTCGGCTGTGGTGGAGGAAAGGATCCCGGCAAGAGGGTGGCGATGGGGGAGGCTGCAGCCGAATTCGCCGATCGGATCGTTTTGACCTCGGACAATCCCCGAAACGAGGACCC
>Ga0164315_10000973_pt1 | contig 21026 bp, 20 predicted proteins | sample GuaBasSedimGuay6_FD_113737 | JGI IMG/M metagenome (GOLD analysis project Ga0164315, IMG submission 113737) | Subseafloor sediment microbial communities from Guaymas Basin, Gulf of California, Mexico - Guay6, Core 4569-2, 0-3 cm | ecosystem: Environmental > Aquatic > Marine > Hydrothermal vents... | reverse complement strand
TTTCAGTAATCAGGAAAGAAAATAGTTTATGCGGTCCAGTAAATATCCCGGACTAAGCGGTTTGGTGATAAGATCATCACAACCGGCCTCTCTGGCATCGCGGTAATTTTTTGAGAGTGCATAGGCTGTTTGAGCAATAACCACCACATTCCTGGCAAATGATTTGATCTCACGGGTAGCTGTAAAGCCGTCCTTTTGAGGAAGATGGATATCCATAAGAATCAGATCAGTATCCGGATTTTGTCGTATGAACTCAATGGCCCCCTCTCCGTCGGTGCTGTATTCAATGTTTGCGCCGGTTCCCTTCAGGATTTCTCCCAGCAGGAAGGCACTCGATTCGTCGTCTTCGACCACAAGGATACTCTTCTTATTCCAATGGTATACTGGGGAACTGCCCATAATAATTATCTACAGATCAACGATTAGTGTTACCCTAAGTTAAGAAATATTATTTCGGCCACCCATTTTCAGAGCAATTATTCCACATGAATCAGAAAATAAATTAATTTTAACGCTGCTACAGAATTAATCATGAAACATTAATCCAAGGTAAATGAAACTAAAAAGAATACTGGGTATCGATATTGGAGGCTCCGGTGTAAAAGGAGGCATTGTTGATACAAAAAAGGGGATACTGATCACAGAACGATATCGCATTCCCACACCCCAACCTGCCACCCCTGAAGCTGTTGCCGAAGTGGTGGGTAAGATTGCAAAGCATTTTAAATGGGAAGGTCCCATTGGAGCTGGATTTCCCGGAGTTATTCAGCAAGGCATTGCGCGCACAGCGGCCAATGTGGACAACAGCTGGATTGATAAGGATCTGAACAAGCTCTTTTCAAATGCCACAGGATGTAATACTCATGTTGTGAACGATGCCGATGCAGCCGGAATGGCAGAAGTAAAGTTCGGGGCTGGTAATGGTAAAAAAGGCACCTTATTACTTGTTACTGTAGGTACCGGTCTGGGAACTGTAATCTTCTCCAATGGCAAACTGGTTCCTAACCTGGAGATGGGGCATATCCTTCTGCATGGTGCCGATGCGGAACTTTATGCCACAGATGCAGCGCGAAAAAAGCATAACATGGACTGGGATACCTGGGCCAAAAGATTTAACGAATACCTGCTCAGAATGGAAGAACTGGTATGGCCCGACCACATCATTATCGGTGGTGGAGCCAGCAAAAAGGGAGATAAATTCTTCCACCACTTCACCACTAAAGCCAAAGTGGTTCCGGCCAAACTAATGAATGAAGCCGGGATCGTGGGTGCAGCTATGGTCAGCAAATACTATACTAAGCTTGAAAGTGGAAAGTAGAAAGTGGAAAGTAGAAAGCAGAAAGTATAAGGTGTGTGAATTAAGAGAGCCGGTTGCGATTGCAACCGGCTCTCTTGTACTGCTATTTTTCCGCAGTCCAGTCTTTCAGGGCATCAGCAAGCTTCACTAGCTTAAGGAATTCTGAGCGATATCCCTCTTCATCTTCTCCACGTGCCCCTTTCGCAAGGGCAATGACCTGTTCAATGGATGCTTCCTCCATGTACTCAGAGTCCCTGAGGATTAATCCGAATTCGGCAATTGATGCTGAGAATCTGAAATTATCCGAAGAATCGTCCAGGTCAAGTACCTTTCCCTTCACCGGAATCTCCACCTTGGTGCTGCTATTTCCGTCGGGTTGCTTATAACGAAGTTTTACAGTCATTAACTCAGCCGATTTATCCGCTTTCACCACTGTTTCAGGTCCAGACTCTTTGACACCTGACTGGTACTTTAAGGGATCTATGCTTTTCAGTGATTCATCAGATCCGGCCGGGATCAGCTCATAAAGGGCCGTTACTGTATGACCCGCGCCCATCTCGCCTGCATCCTTCTTATCATCATTGAAATCCTCATCATTCAGCAGTCGGTTTTCGTACCCCACCAGTCTGTATCCTTTCACACGGGCAGGATTGAATTCAATCTGGAATTTCACATCCTTGGCGATGGTAAAGAGCGTGCCACCGAACTCGGTGATAAAGACCTTACGGGCTTCCTGAATGTTATCGATGTATGCGTAGTTGCCATTTCCCTTGTCGGCAATTATCTCCATCTTGTCATCTTTGTAGTTACCCATCCCAAATCCAAGAACAGTCATAAAGACGCCCTTTTCCCTTTTCTGTTCTATCATTCTCTCCATCTCTGCATTGCTGGATGAACCCACATTGAAATCTCCATCGGTAGCCAGGATGATCCTGTTGTTTCCATCTTCAATGAAGTTTTCCTGGGCCACCTTATAGGCCAGCTTCAGACCGGCTCCTCCTGCTGTGGATCCGCCCGATTGCAATTGATCAAGGGCAGACAGAATTTCAGATTTCTCCGAACCTGGAGTGGACTCCAGTACCAGTCCGGCTGCACCGGCATAGACTACCATGGCCACTCTGTCCTCGGACCTCAGTTCGTTCACCAGCATTCTGAAGGCCTGCTTTAGTAAGGGTAACTTATTGGCTGCACTCATGGAACCTGACACATCAATCAAAAAGACCAGGTTGGATGGGGGTAACTCCGACTTATCAATGCTCTTCCCCTTCAAACCCACATGGAGCAACTGATGAGAACCATTCCAGGGACACTCAGAGACTTCAGTGTAGACCGAAAAGGGATGTTTTCCCTGGGGTTCCGGGTAATCATAGTTAAAATAGTTGATCATCTCCTCTATCCTCACAGCATCTTTTGGAGGCAACTGTCCCATATTCAGGAATCTTCGCATGTTGGAATAGGAGGCCTTATCCACATCAATGCTAAAGGTAGACAACGGATTATGCATCACATCTTTAAACCCGTTTTCATGTATGGCGGTATATCCCTCCGTATTATGGGGGAAATAGGCAGCTTCGGGTGAAGGTGAATAGTGCGCTTTTTTGGTATACCTGCCATGGTGGCGCTGTCCTTTTAAAGCTACGCCAGATACCCTTCCCTGAACAGAGTTCAAAACGGGGGATATTTCCATATCGTAGGATTGAATGGCATCATACTCCACCGAAACCACCTCTTCAAGCTCAATACGAGAAATCTTCATGGTTACATCAATCCTCTTCAAATCTTTTATTTTCACCTCTTCTGTCTCATATCCTATTAAGGAGAAGATCAGGTATTTTGCTTCTGTATTTGCGGTAATCTGGTAGGCTCCGTTCATACCTGTCACGGCTCCTGTAGTGGTTCCTTTTACGGTTACTGTCACTCCAGGAAGGGGTTTACCAGCCTGGTCGCTTACAATTCCATGGATCACGCGGGTCTGGTTTGGTGCCAGCGTAAATGCCGATAGGAACAGTACGGTTACTATTGAGATTATTGTTTTCATGATTTCTATTTTTAAGTTCGACTTCAACCATAGGATGCTGCGTTCATATCAATTCCATAAAAACTTCCACATTTTTTTTAATTTTATCTGGTACTACGCCCCGGATTATGCTTGAAATAAGCGGAAAACACCAGGAAATATCTGATGAGAAGTTGCTCGAAAAATTCATAAAATTGGGCAACCTGGATATGCTTGGCGAGCTCTACTCACGCTATATGCATCTGGTATACGGGGTCTCTCTCAAATACCTTAACGATCGTGATGATGCACAGGATGCTGTGATGAATATTTTCGAAAAACTGATTGACGATCTGCCCAGGCATGAGGTTCAGAATTTTAAAAGCTGGCTTTATGTACTCACGAAAAACCACTGCCTGATGGAGATCCGGTCAAGGAAAAGTACCTATCGCAGACTGGAAGGATTAAAAATCGAGCAGGAAATTATGGAATCTGCAGATGAAATGCATCCCATTGATAGAGAAGATGACCCTATAGGGGAAGCCCTGAAGGCGTGCATTGAAAGATTGAAGTCTGAACAGAAACAGTGTATTCAATTGTTCTACTATAAGAAACTATGTTATCAGGAGGTTGCAGAGGAGCTGAAAATGGATGAGAAGAAGGTGAAGAGCTACCTGCAAAATGGAAAGCGGAATTTGAAAATATGTTTGGAAGGAAAAAATGTCCCATAAGAAAGAACATAGAAGCGCAAATGAATATTTGCAATACCTGAAGCGAGAACTCTCCAACCGGGAGCGTCATGCATTTGAGAAAGGACTGGAAGCCGATCCATTTGAACAGGAAGCCATGGAAGGATTGGAACCTCTTGATTCCGAACAGGCGGAGCAGGATATGTTATACTTACACAACAGGCTAAGAAGACGGCTTTCAAGAAGGCGGAGGGTAGCCTTCTACAGCGTGGCAGCCACTATGGCTTCTCTGCTTATTGTGGGTACCGTGTTTTTGAAGATCCATGACTTTAATCCCGGCTCTGACGAAAAACAGGTCTACCCGGAAGAATCTTTTGATACCAGCACTCCCCAAGAGGCTCAACCTGTACCACCTGCCCAGAAGGAGACTGATATCTCAGAACCAATATCACCCACTCCTGAAAGAACAGTGCCGATGCCTCAGGCAGCTCCCATGAAAGAGGGTGAGCCAGCAAAAGATGCACCCAAAGGTAGATCTAAAGGGGATCCGGAAATAAAGGTTGTTGACCTAAAGGATGAGGAGCCAGATGAGACCGAGGCTTATGATTTCGTTATGGCCGAGGAGCCTATGGCCGAGGAGCCAATCACTCATATGGAAGCAGAGCCCATGGCCAGAGCAGGTGAATACAAGGCAGCCCCGACAACACAGAAATCTGGAAAGCGCAAAAAATCCCTGGCACAACCCGTAGCCCAATCCCCCCAGGAGATTTCTAATGTGGTCGCTAACGATAGGGAAGTGGAACAGATGCTCACCGGAAAGGTTACGGGGATCGTGATATCAGCTGAAGATCAGGAGCCCATACCCGGAGCAATAGTGGAAAACAGAGCATTAAATTCCGGTGTCTTTACTGATTGGGATGGTCAGTTTGACATTCCTGTTCAGGAAGACACCCCTACCACACTGGTCGCCAGCTTTATTGGCATGGAAACCCAGGAGTACCAGGTCTCGGACGGGGCCCATGTGGAGCTGATCATGCTTCCCGATGCCACCACCCTGGATGAGGTAGTGGTGGTAGGCTATTTAGCCCAGGAAGAAAAGAAAGGGATGGATTATAGTGTTCCTGAACCTGCCATTGGATATAAAAACTATAAGCAGTATGTGGAACAGAATATTGAGTTCCCCCAGGAAAACGAAGATTTAAAAAGGGCAATTGTGGTCCTTAAATTTAAAGTGACCCGTACCGGTGAGATCAAAGAGGTTGTTGCATTGAAATCACCTGGTGAAGCATTTACCAGGGAGGCCGCCAGGTTGTTGATGGAGGGTCCATCCTGGAATCCTGCAAGCACTGATAAAGGGACCAAAGATGAATCGGTCCGTATGCGCATTGTATTTAAGAAATAGGAAATACACCCGACATGAACAAGCAACTGCTGAACAACCTAGGTTTGCTCATCCTTGCTCTAATATTCTCCACAGGATTGATATTTGCGTTTATCGAAATTCCCAGGCTCCTGGATACCAGCCTTCAAAACCGGTTTGGTTTTCCCCAGTTTGACCAGGGCGCAGGGGAGATCAATGCACTTAAGACAGAGATCTTTATTCAGGGATTACGCCTGAGATGGATAGGATATGGGTCCCTGATACTAATCCTGGGCCTTATTATTTTCGGATACTCCACCAAAAGATCCGGGTGGGCCCTGGCCGGAGCAGTCGGATTATTTATTCCCATATTTGGTGAGTTTGCTCTGAGCATGTTCTTCCTGGCCGGACTGGGTTTGCTGAGGGTGGGATGGTTGCCATTTTTGGAAGTGACGACCTTTGACTTGCTCGACCTGGGCAAGGTGATCTATGTCCCCTATTGGGTTCTTACGTGGTTCTTTGGCATCTTTAAATGGGATGCCCATGCCTTTCTTACCTATCTTTTTATGGGAAGTGGGGCATTCCTCTTTACCTGGGGTGTCCTGATCTGGTTCAAATCCAGGTATAACAGAGTGAAGGTAGCATCCGGCTGGATCTACAAGATCTCTCGTCACCCCCAGTACCTGGGTTGGATCCTGTGGAGTTATGGAATGATCCTGTTTACACCTTTCCTGAACGAGATGAAAAGATCTTGGAGTGTTCCCTCCTCCCTCCCTTGGCTATTGATGACCATGACCATTGTCGGGATCTGTCTGCTGGAAGAGATTAAGATGATGGCCATTACTCATGGAGAATACCAGAAATACAGGAACACTACCCCATTTCTTTTCCCCCTGCCAATCTGGTTGAACAGGATTATAAGCTGGCCTGTCCGACTAATTAGCAAAAGTGATTACCCCACACGAAGGATCCAGGTTTTGTGGATTGTTCTGCTATATACTTCCCTATTAATGGCCCTGTCACTAATATGGGTTGACTTAAAGCGCTCCGGGAATAAAGTTGCGGACTCAGAAAAGACTCAGACCGAACTGGCTGAAATCATAACCAGTCTTAACGACCTGGGGGACAACCGTCGCGCCATTTATCCGCTGGTTGCTGAAATTGCAGCATATGGTCAGACGGGTTTGGATTCTCTGCTGGTACTGGCAAGCCACTCCAATCCCATTGTCAGGGAGTTCTCCATACAACAACTGGGTCAGCACAAAATCGTGGCAGCAGAGGATGTTTTTTTACACCATATGTCAGATTCCATCTGGAGGGTGAGGGCCAGTGCCATCAATGCAACAGCTGCCATACGGTCTGGAAAAGCCATTGACAGCCTTTTAGATATGCTTTCAAATCCCAATGTAAAGAACAACCTCTTTCATATCTACCGAGCCCTGGGTGCCATTGAGGATCCCAAAGCCATCCCATACCTGGCAGAGGGACTGGAGGGAGAGGAGTGGTATAACCAAAACGCAGCCCTTGAAGCCATCATGGCGATTGATCCACAAATCGGAATTAAGTATGCCATTGAAGAACTTCAGGATGAAGATATCCATGTACGGAGAAACGCAGTGACACTCTGCATTCTGTCAGGTAATCCGAAGGTAATCTCCCCTCTGAAGGAGGTTTACAAAGATGAGGATTTTGAAGTCAGGTTCTACGCAAAGCAGGGTGTCAAGCGAATTCAAGTCAAGGATTAGTCTTTCTCTTCCGGGCCCCATTCCATATTGGCCAGATCCCATATATTCAGGTAGCCAACCTTAATGATGTTAACCATCTTATCCCAGTTGATCAGGTTGAGGTGATCGCCGGGCTGATGATATTCCGGTGGAAAGCCAGCCATAAAATAGAACACGGGGACATCCTTCTCTGCAAAAGAAGTATGATCGCTCCCGCCACGAGGCGAAGCGGAAGGCCTGTAGTTGACATCCAATCCAAGTCCGTAATCTTCATTATTTTTAGTGGTTAGCTCCTTAAGTACTGAATACTTCTTGGTATAGACCATGGAGCACTTCACTCCCAGGGTATCATCTTTGTTATCGCGGGAGATCATGTCATAGTTCAGATTTAAAATCATTTGTGCATCATTGTAAGGGTGATTGGCATAGTATTCCGAACCCAGCAACCCTTTCTCTTCCCCGGTCCAAGCAGCAAATACAATGGTCTTCTCCGGCTTCTCACCAGTAGCCATGCAGGCTTTGGCAATGGTCATCACTCCCACTGTTCCCGAACCATTATCATCGGCCCCGTTCCAGATCCAACCATCATGTTTACCCAGGTGGTCATAGTGTCCACCAATGACAATAATTTCAGAGGTATCCTTACCAGGTAAAACTCCCACCACATTGCGGGCCCTGATAATCTTTGAGTCCACCGAAGTTTTTATTTTCAAAACCTTTCCAACCAGTTGTTTGGAGTCTGGTTTCAGTGTGTTTTTCACATCCTCTGCAAACTTTTCCAGATCGATGTCCGATCCTTCCAGTAAAACACTCAAAACCCGGTCCGACACGGTAATCCGGGTCGGATCACCAGAGATCTTATCTCCAGGGAGTTTCATCCTTGTGTTGTAATAGGAGGCCCTGGGTACGTCACCTTCATAGTTACCACTGTTATACCTGAATGGCAGATTATCTGCCCAGTACCGTGTAACATCACTACCCGGATCTACCTCAATTATAGCGGCCACTCCCAGGTCGGAAGCGATCTTGCTCTTCTCTCGATAGAGGCCTCTTGCCCTGCATCCGTTCTGCCCTGCTAATATTATCAGATGCCATATCCCCGGCAGGTTCAAGACCGTACACCTTGAAAAGGCTGGCTATATAATCGGCTGCCATATAGGCACCTGGTTGGCCGGTGGATCGTCCCTCGGTCCAGTCAGAAGCCAAAAATTCCAGCTGCCCCTTGACGGCAGACTTGGTAATTGCATTAAGACCAAGGTCCTTTGTGTTCTGGCTATAACCTGGGTTGGCCACTGAGATAAATGCAGCACTGGCAATAAGCAAGCATACTTTTTTCATGAGATGGGGTATTGAGGTAAATATCAGATTGAAAGCTAAAATAACAAGAAAACAGAGCCTCAACACCCTCACAAAACAGGGATGGCGAAAAAATAGTCTATTTAGACGGGTTCTTAGTCCAAAAGGCAGTCTGAATACACAGCTTTAGAAGCCTACTCCAATACCCACACTGTAGAATGGTTCCCAGCTCTTATAAGGCGACTTCTCGTTTTGCAGAACATCAAACAGCACCTGAGCGATTATTGAACTTCGTTTGCCTACCTTCAGATTATACCCTGCCCCTACCAAAAAGAATGGAATCGTTTCTCTACTGGATTCTTCAAATGCATTGTAGTACTCGTAATTGTACCCGGCATATTCTGCATGGGCATAAAGGCCTCGAAATACCCTTAAACGGGTAAAAATACTGGCCCCATAACTTGAAGAAGTATAGGTCTCTGAATACCTCTTGTCCTGAATATAGTCATACCGGATTTTTGCACCCACAGATAACCTGGGAATAATCTTATATCCAATCATCGGTTCAATTCCGATCATGGTATAACTACCAAATGAGAGGTTTAGATAACCACCGTAATAGAGCTTATCTTTAACCGATTTTTTCTGTTTTGGCTGAGGATCAGGTTGAGTAGCTGCCTGGGCTACAACAGGTTGTTCCGTAATAATTGTATCCTGTGTAATGGTATCCCCGGCAGGAACATCCTGTGAATTTACTGAAGTAATTCCAATGGCGAGAAGGATTAGCAGAAAGGTGAGTTTTTGTTTCATTTCAAAGATTTATGGTAAGTATCAAAAGGTACAATAGCTGACTTTTAAATACAAACAAATTTGAGAAGAATATGTTTATCGGGGATTATTCGCTTCTCATCCAACTTATGAAAGCAAGCTTTCAACGTGGTCTGGAAGAAAATAACCCGCAGCCGTTCGGCTGCGGGTTATTTTATGTATTGCGGAGAGAAAGGGATTCGAACCCCCGGTGCCCGCGAGGAGCACAACGGTTTTCGAGACCGCCCCGTTCGACCACTCCGGCATCTCTCCTGGTGGCTGCAAAAATAGCACTTTCGGGCGAACTACTCACCAAATAGATATATATTTAGCCAATCTTTGAAAAGTGGAAATATATGAAAAGGTGGTGCTACATTTTACAGGTCCTGGTTTTAGTTTTCATCATCAGTGGATGCAATACATCAGATCCCATTATTACCGATGAGACTGCCTATGTTGAATCCATTGAAGAGTGGCAACTCCAGAGGATGGAGCGATTGAAGAGTAAAAATGGGTGGTTGAACCTGGCGGGCTTATTCTGGCTGGAGGAGGGTGAAAACAGTTTTGGATCAGATCCTTCCAACAAAGTGGTTTTTCCAGAAAAAGCGGATGCTTTCTGTGGTACACTTATACTCGATGATGGTAAGGTATTTATGCAGGTGAATGAAGGGGTTAAGATTGGCATTGGAGATTCACTGGTAACTAAGGCAGATCTGATTCATGATCAGGCAAAAAATACCACCCACCTGCAGCAGGGCGACCTGGCATGGAATATTATCAAACGGGGCGAGAGATACGGGATCAGGATGAGGGATTATAAGCATCCCCACATCAACCAGCTGGACCATATTCCCTCCTATCCCATTCAAACCTCATATGTGGTAGAAGCAATCCTCAAACCCTTTGATGAACCCAGAACCATGGTTGTGGCCACCCCAGTGGAGGGATTTACTGAAAGTTATGAGTGTCCGGGCGAATTGCATTTCAAGATAAAAAATGAGGCCCTGGTTTTGTATCCGTTTATCTCAGGGAAAGGCTATTTTCTTGTGATTGCCGATGAAACAACCGGGATGGATACCTATGGTGCGGGTCGGTTTATGTATTCGATGCCCGACTCTACAGGGAGAATCATACTCGATTTTAATAAGGCATACAACCCTCCCTGTGTTTTCAGCCCCTATGCTACCTGTCCCATGCCTCCCAGGGAGAATTTCCTGCCCATCGCCATTGAAGCCGGGGAAATGTCGGTGCACCTGGAGTAAACAGGCCTAATTCCTGAAAGCAAATTTCAAATGTAAGTTATGATTTTGAAGGAGTATTGAACTTCCCGGTAGCCCGGGTTACAAAAGTTGCAAAGGCCACCACTGACACCGAACTTACAGGCATGAGGATGGCTGCAACAATGGGCGACAAATTTCCCGTGATCGCAAAGCCGATACCAATGATGTTGTAGATAAATGAGATCAAAAAGCTGATTTTCACAATGTTCAATGACGTTTTGGTATACCTGATAAACCGGGCCAGTTTCTGAAATTGAGCTGCCTCCAGGACTGCATCGCTGGCAGGGGAGAAATGGTAGACCTTATTTGCGATGGTGAGTGCCACGTCGCTCTGCATAAGCGCTCCCCCATCATTAAGCCCATCACCGGTCATCAGTACCGTATGACCTTTGTCTTGCAAGGATTTAATAAACTCTGCCTTGTCGGCGGGTTTCTGATTAAAAAGCAGATGTTCCTTTTTAAAATAGACAGAGAGGTGATCTGCTTCCGAATCGTTATCTCCTGAAATGAGGAATAGATTAAAATGTGCTTTCAGAATACCCAGGACCTTCTCAAATCCATCGCGGTACTGGTTTCCAATGGTATAAAAACCAATAGATCTGTTATCGATGGAAACATATACTTCAGAGGCTCTTCGAGCAATGTTCTTTTCTGAATTGTTCACATATTCTTGTGATCCGATTTTAATATCCAGCCCCCCCACTCTGCCAAAAATTCCACGTCCCGATACCTCCACAAAATGCTCTGGCTGCTGGTAAGTTACTGTCTGATAAAAATTTACAATGGCATTACTCAATGGGTGGGTGGACTGCTTTACCAGGGAATAGATGGCACTCTTCTCTTCATCAGAAAGCTCAGTTCCTGTGTACTCTATTGTGTTTTCATTGGGCCTGGTCAGTGTACCAGTTTTGTCAAAAACCACGGTATCGATATGTGATAACCTTTCAATGACACCTGTGTTTTTTATATAGAGTCCATTTTTACCAAAAATTCGCATGGTGCTTCCAAATGTGAAAGGGATGGAGAGGGCCAGTGCACATGGACAGGCCACAATCAATACGGCAGTAAACACAAAAATAGCCGTATGGGATTCACCTTTTACCATCCAGAAAGCAAAACCAGCCACAGCAACGGTAACAATGATCAAAGTAAAATATTTGCTTATGTTATCTGAAAGGGTTTTTAGCGAATCGCTTGGTTTCTCATAGGTTCTGTCCTGGTTCCAGAGTTTGGTAAGGTGGCTCTGGCTCACCTCCTTTTTTACCTTAATTTTGATAATCTCTCCCATCTGCCTTCCCCCGGCATAAATAAAGTCGCCCGAATTTTTCATCACCGGGGTCGCTTCGCCAGTCACAAAACTATAGTCGATCCTGCCCGTTCCTTCAACGATGACAGCATCGGCAGGAATAAGTTCCTTATTTCGAATGATCAATTCATCATCCACCTTAATATGCTCGAGCAATACACTCTCTTCAATCTGTTTATTGATTTTGGTTACAGCAATGGGGAAGTATGATTTGTAATTTCGATCAAATGAGAGTGCTTCATAGGTTTTTCCCTGGTACCATTTTCCCACCAGCAGAAAAAAGATCAACCCGGACAGGCTGTCACAGTAGCCCTGACCACCGGTGAAAAGGATTTCGTAACTGCTTACCAGAAACAACACAAATATGCCCAGGGCAATAGGCAGATCGATGCTTACACTCCTTTTCCGGATATTCTTATAGGTGGAGATAAAGTAGTCACTGCCGCTATAAAACACCACCGGGATCACCAGGATATAGCTTAATATGCTTAGTAGGGATTGCAAGTTTTCTTCTAAGGGTTCACCATTAAAATATGCCGGCAGACTATAGGTCATTACATTAATAAAAACAAACCCGGCCACTCCCATCTTATACAGGAGCTTTTTGTATGAATGGCTCTCCTCTTCTTTATCAGAAAGGTTGATTGACAGATCCGGTATATAGTGTATGGATGATAATAGTTCAACCACCTGTCGCAAACTGATCTGAGATTCATCGAAGGTAATATCCACCTCTTTTTTGGTGAAGTTTACAAATGAGAGTTTTATACCATTGCTTAGGGTGTGTAAGTGTTCAAGCAGCCAGATACAGGATGAGCAATGAATGACCGGTATATAGAACTTGACTTTTGAAATTCCTCCTTCAGAAAATGTGATGAGTTTATCTCTTATTTCATCTTGATCAAGAAAAGCATATTTATTTCCGAACTCCGTGGTTTCAACCTTAATACCAGGCGTATCGTCAAGGTTGTAGTAACTAAAAAGTTTGTTTTCGTTCAGGAGTTGGTAAACCGTCTTGCACCCATTGCAACAAAATGGCATATCATTCCACACAACAGGGTGTTTTCCACAGTCGGCTCCACAGTGGATACAGCTATTGTCCACACCTTTCATCGTTATGCAATATAGAAATAGTTACCGTCGGCTGAGGGATGCTCGCTCATGGATTGTTCCTTTTCAAGACTTTTTTCAAATTTATTTTCAATCTTCTCTTTAGGCGGGCTTAAAAACGGGATGCCCAGACTTAATCCACGTAATATGAAAAATATCCCAACAACTACTACCAGTACCGGAATGAGCTTATTGATCTTATTTCGAATGGCCAGACTCATAATATTGCCGGCTAATGAGATGCTTAACATCATGGGGATTGTGCCCAGTCCAAACAATACCATATACATTGAACCCCATACTACTTCTCCGGTTCCAATAGCCCCGGCGATTGCCATATATACCAATCCGCATGGAAGCAATCCGTTCAAGAGCCCAATTAGAAACAGGCTCGAAAACGAACGAATCGAAAACATTTTACCTATGGTGGATTTTAGTTTTCCCACAAATGAAAACCAGCTTTTATCCATGTTGTACTGGTTCTTAAAAAGGCTGGGGAACAGCACAGAGAAAATCATTAATCCCCCCATAATAACGGATACTTTCTGCTGAAAACCAATCATTTCAACACCCTGACCCAACAATCCGAACACTGCCCCCATCATTCCGTAAGTCAGGGTCCTTCCCATATTATATAGTAGTCCGCCAAATATTTTCTGAGGGACTGTATTTCCATGTAAAGGAAGTGCAATTGCAATGGGACCACACATCCCGGCACAATGAAAGCTACCCATTAACCCCAATACAAATGCAGAAATTAATATGGCCATGTTGTTTTTATACCTTTTATTGAATGTTCACCTGCTTATCCACTTCGTATTTCAATCCTTCCGAATACCAAAACAGCTTAAGTATATACCTTCCTGAAATCAACTGATCCTTTGGAATGATCACTCTGTTCTCCCATAAGTCCAGTGGAAATATTAAATCCTGTTTACTATCTGAGGGGCGGTACATTAACACGCTTCCTGAATCAATTTTTAAGGCCAGTGATTCTTCAAAATCAAGCACAAGAAATTCATTTTCCAGACGAGTTTGCAGGGCACTATAATAGTTTTCACTTCTGGCAATAACATCCATTTGTTCGGTATAGTCAACCCCTTTGTTATAATAATCTTTGTATACCAGGTTTACATCTTGCTTAAAGGCAAAAACCATAAAGGCTGCCGCCGCCAATAAAAACAGTATTAGAAAAATAAGAATCCCGGTTCCCCAGTCAAATTTCATCAGTGCTCATTTTTTCCTATGGACTTACAAAAGAGGTTTTGTAAGTTTCAATTAATTCATTGTTGCTGTAAATCCCGAATTCGACTTCGGTTTTATCGCTTTTTAACTGTCCTTCTGGAATAAACAGAATAAAAGTTGATTCAAACATGGCCTGGTCCTTTACATCCATTGTGTTGCCAGCCATTTGTATTTCTCCCTCGTGCGAAATCAGGCGAATCTCCAGCGGTATGTTGTCATGTGTCTTATTTACAATTTTAATATTGTACACATTCGAAATCGTATGGTCTGTGTTTTCCTGGTAAAGCAGCCCCGGAGTACGTAATATGGTTGTTTCAATAGCCGGACGAGTTAAAAGTGTGTATATGAAAAATGAAAACAGGATCAGCAGTACTACCGAGTAGGCCCGGTTTCGCACATTCCAGATCGTTTTATGTCCGTGTTGAATTCCATGATCCGAATCAAGACGAATTAGACCAGGTTCTTTTCCGGTAGCCTTCATAACACTGTTGCATTGGTCGATACATGCCGTGCAGTTAATACATTCCAGTTGAGTGCCATTACGGATATCGATACCAGTCGGACAAACGGAAATACACTGACGGCAGTCGATACAATCGCCACTGCTTTTAGCACCACGGGGCTCTCCCCGCTTATAATCGTAACTTACTACGATGGATTTAGAATCGAGTAAAACACCCTGCATCCGTCCATAAGGGCATACCATGGTGCAAATCTGCTCACGAAAAAATGAGTACACCCAATAAAAGAAGCCTGACACAATGAGCATGATCAAAAACCCCGATAAATTATTGCCAATGGGTTCGGCAATGACTTCAAACCACTTTTCGTAACCAATAAACCAGAGTAAAAAAGTATTGGTCATGGCTATGGAGATCATGATGAACAGAGAATGCTTGGCAGTTTTCTTCAGGATTTTTTCTCCCGTCCACGGACCCTTGTCGAGCTTATGCCTTTTTCTGTAATCGCCTTCAATTAAATACTCGATTTTCCGGAAAACCATTTCAAGGAATATGGTCTGTGGACACGCCCAACCACACCACAACCTTCCAAACGTAACTGTAAACAGTACAATAAACAGTACAAAAGAGAGCATTAATAGTGTCAGGATAAATGTGTCCTGTGCCCAAAAAATAGCACCGAATAGGATAAATTTCCGACTGGCTATATCCAACAGGATAAACGGATGCCCATTCACTTTTATAAAGGGTACACCCACAAAGAACAGTAATACAAACCAGCTGAAAACTGTGCGCCGGGTATACCACTTGCCCTTAGGCTTTTTCGCATATACCCATTTTCTGCTCCCCTTCTCATCCATATTTATGGGACGGTCCCTGAATGAAATATCTGTCTCAGACATTAGTTACATATTTCCCCTTGAGGCCCTTTGGCATTTTCAGGGTTTGTTCCTGCCAGGCTCACAATGTAACTTGACACTTTTTGTATTTTTGTATCGCTTATCTGCCCTTTAAAAGCGGTCATCCCTTTTGCCGGGTTTCCGTTTTTAATAATATTAAAAACACTTTGGAAATCGCATCCATGAATCCACGAATCATCGCATAGGTTTGGCCCGATGGCATTACCCTCTCCGTTCATGCCATGGCATGCAAAACAATTCATTTCACTGTAAATTGTTTTGCCCTCCTCCAGATCACCGACATCAGTAAGTAGTATTAAATCTTCTGAGGATTGGTTGGCCAGTTGATATTTAGTATCGTGCTGTAATGATTTTCTGGCATATTCAGCATCCTGAGTATCTCCAACGTCCAGCCAAAAATAGTAAGCCGCATAAATAATGGCAAAAGTAATTGTAATATAAAAAATTGCCATAATCCATGTTGGAGGCGGATTGTCCAATTCCTGAATGCCATCATAATCATGGTCCATTAATTTCTCATCCACATCCCCGGTAGTTTGATGGCTGCTATTTTGAGTATTCTCTTCCATACCCCGATTTTTAATTATTAGGTTCAATTAACTCTTCTGAGCCGTTCTCAATCAATATCGATTTTTTAATTTCATCCATTTCTTTATTCGGCTTTCGCATGGTTCGAATAAAGATTACGACAAAAAGTGTGACAAATATGAGTAAGCCAATAATATAATATATCTGGATTCCTTCAATTTGCTCTAACAAATTACTCACTATTTTCATCGCTGTTGAGTATTAATAAGATGTAACTTGCTAATTGTGTGATCTGTTTTTCGCTGTACTGATCTTTATAGGGAACCATTCCTTTTGCAATACTTCCATTGGCAATGGATTGATAGACGTCCGAAGGCGAGTTTCCAGTAATCCACTCCTTATCGATCAGGCTGGGGAATGTGGCAAAGCCCTCCCCGTTTGCTCCGTGACACACAACACAGGTTTTTGCATAAACCTCTTTGCCTGCATTTAAATCTTCTTTTCCTGTCAGCAATGTAACGTCGACTTTTGTTTCAGCGGAGGAGTCTACCACTACCATTGGAGGAGGAGCAATGTCTCTGCCTAATTTGTGCATGTAGGCAATCATGGCAACCATTTGCCTGGTTGGTTCTATTTCAATATTTGAATTCTTCAGGTCGTCCACAATTTCCTGTGCCTGCCTCATTAAATCATCAACTGCAACTTCGTCGAAACCTTCCGGGTAGGGAACCCCAAGGGTTTGCATGGCCCGGATTTTAGCCGGGGTCAGGTCGAGGTTCACATCTTTTTTTGCAAACCAGGCGTAATTGGGCATGATCGATTGCTCATTCATTTTCTGCGGATCCATGAAATGGTTGTAATGCCATGCTGCATTTTTATACATCGGCCCACCCATATAACCTGCCCGGGCCAGATCGGGACCAGTTCTGCGCGATCCCCATTGGTAGGGATGGTCATACACAAATTCACCAATTTTAGAATATTCACCATAGCGGTCGGTTTCCCAACGGAATGGTCGTACTACCTGCGAGTGACAGGTGTGGCAACCTTCGGAAACATAAATATCGCGTCCCTCCAACTCCAGTGGAGTATAGGGTTTGACCGATTCAAGGGTAGGAATATTGGACTTAATAAAAATCATTGGGATAATTTCTACCGCACCCCCAATTGCCAAAGCAATAAAAACCCAAATTGAAAATCGCACTGCCCTTCTTTCCATCCAACGGTGAACCGTCTCTTTAATAGGATTTCTGGATCCCAGCAATACCAGTGCCGGTGCTTCGGCAAGTTCATTGTTTTCTACAGATCCGGCTTTCATGGTTTTGAAAAGGTTATAAACCATTATCAGGAACCCTATCAGGAATAGAGTGCCTCCTATAATCCGGATGGTATACATGGGTAATATCTGGGTAAGGGTTTCGAGAAAATTCGGGTATGCCAGGAAACCTTCCGGCGTATATTCTCTCCACATTAACCACTGGGTAACCGCTGCCCAATACAAAGGGATCGCATAAATCAAAATGGCCAATGTGGCTATCCAGAAATGGGTATTTGCTAATTTTTCGGAGTATAATTTTGTTTTGAATAGTTTTGGGATAAGCCAGTAGAGCATTCCAAAAATCAAACCTGCATTCCAACCCATTCCCGCAATATGAACATGGGCGATGGTCCAGTCGGTAAAGTGTGTAATCTGGTTTACAGTTTTTAAGGACATCATGGGGCCTTCAAAAGTTGACATGCCATATGCAGTAACGGCGACCACAAAAAATTTCAATACTGCACTATCGCGGACTTTATCCCACGCTCCCCGGAGCGTAAGCAACCCATTGATCATTCCACCCCAGGACGGGGCAATGAGCATAATTGAAAAAGTTACTCCCAGTGCCTGTGCCCAGTCCGGTAAAGCCTGATACAACAAGTGATGCGGCCCAGCCCACATATAAAGGAAAATGAGTGACCAAAAGTGAATGATTGATAATTTATAGGAATAAATAGGCCGGTTAGCTGCTTTAGGAAGGTAGTAATACATTAATCCAAGAAATGGGGTCGTAAGGAAAAACGCTACGGCGTTGTGCCCGTACCACCACTGTACAACGGCATCCTGGGCACCCGCATAAATGGAATAGCTTTTAAACAGAGATACTGGGATTTCAAAAGAATTTACTACGTGCAATATGGCCACACCCAGGAAGGAGGCCAGGTACCACCAGATGGCTGCATAGATATGTTGCACCCTTCTTTTGATAAGGGTTCCAATCATGTTCCATCCGAATACTACCCATACGATTGTAATCAAAATATCTATGGGCCATTCGAGTTCGGCATACTCTTTCGAGGTTGAGAAGCCTAAAGCAAAAGTTACGGCTGCCAGTACTATGATTAATTGCCATCCCCAAAAATGTATTTTGCTTAGAGTATCGTTGAACATGCGTGCTTTGAGCAGCTTCTGCAGGGAATAGTAGACTCCGGCAAAAATTGCATTGCCCACAAACGCAAAAATAACAGCATTTGTGTGCAGTGGTCTCATTCTTCCAAATGTTGTATATTCCAACCCGAAGTTGAAAATCGGAAATGCAAGCTGAAGAGCGATCAGCAACCCAACTATTACCGCAACAACTCCCCAGATAATAGTTGCCAGAATAAATAATTTTACAATCTTATTATCGTAATAGAATTTCTGATTTTCCATAGGTTTTGGCATTAATTCATTTGTTCATCATTCTGAGGCAAATCCTCATCTTCTATAATATCATCATCTTCTATAATATCATCGTCAAATAAAATACGTCTTGATGGAGTTTCATTGTCCTCGAACTGACCATTGCGAACCGCCCATATAAATGCACCTAAAAAAATAAGTGCCGCGAAGAGGCTCACTCCGATCAACAGATAGAAAATATTCATTCAATCGAGTTGTATTATAATTTACTGTACTTTCGAATCTTAATCACCTGGTAGATCACATATCCTATGACTGCCCAGGCGCCTCCGGCAAACATGATGTATGATAAAAGCAACCAGAGGGAGACATTGTCATTGGTAGACCAGAGGACTTCACTCTTGATCAATTTCGGAACCTCTTTCATTTTACCGACCCTGGCCTTCTCCAGGTATACCTCCTTTGCCTCATAATCATCATTCAGTGATACCACGATATTCAAGTATCCCTCTTCATCACCTATAGCATCAGCTGGTATCACATATTCTGCCCTCCCATTTTCATTGGTAGTGGTCCGACCTATTTCAATGTTTCCAAATGCCTTTTTGGAACTGATAATCACCGATGCATTCACCAAGCTGGTAAATGCACTGTTTTCACCTTCAGTTTCTGCCAAAATCTCCACCGTGGAATTCTGTTCATTGACAGAGGCGAGCAGCTTGGCCTTCACTGCAGGAGCATCCACAAGCAATACTTCTCCTCCCGGTTTGAAATTCTGAATGAAATTAACCAGCTTCCACCTATCATCTTCGGAGATTGATCCCTCAAACGGCGGCATTATCCCTTTCCCATTTGTGATCTTATAGAAGAGAGCACCTTCACTGTTCAGATGCATTTTGTCGGAAGCAACATCTACCGGTATGGGGATCAGCCCCAGGGGATTGTTTTTCCCGGGATCGCCATGGCAGGACTTGCAGTTGACGGTATAAAGATCTTTCCCGGCTTTTACATTATCCAGGGTATAAGGTGATGGATTGGAAACTGCCGATTCGGCCTCGGGGATCACCCAGTCCTGACCCAAAACCAGATGTGCACATGACATAAGCAGCACCACGGGTATATAACTCCATTTTCTATTCATGGCCACTTAGTTTTTAGGTTTTTCTGTAAAGTATTTCTTATCGATGCCTTTCTCCTCGGCATATTCCCAGATGGTGATTACAGGAAATAGTTTTGCCAGCACAGATATAATTAAAATACTGGCAAAGAATGAGAAGAGCATTATCATTACTTCAATACTGGTAGGCTCATAGTGATGAAAGTGCTCGGGTACATTCTGGACCGGCAGAAAGGGGTGTTCCAGGGTGGGAATCACAATTAAATACCTTTTGAACCAGGCCGACAAAAGTACCACCACTGCGATCAGCGTGAGTGGCAGTGGTTTCCTGAAGAACTTCAACCTGATCAGCAGTATGGGTAATACCAGCCCCACTATCTGAACAAACCAGAAGAGGAAGGCATAACCTCCTGAAAACAGTTCACTGAGATGAACCCCTTCGGCCTGTTTCATTTTGTAGACAGGAACCATAAATTCATTGATGTTGAAATAGAGGTAGACAAGGCTCATCAGCACCAGTAACCTGCCCATTTTATCAAAATGGAGATCCTCAAAATACTCATGAAGGCCATACCTTATACGGTACACATACATCAGAATAATGACTGCTGCCGTTCCCGCCACAAAAGCACCCACAACAAAATAGGGCCCAAAAATGGTACTGTCCCAGCCCGGACGAAGGGTGGCAGCGAATAACCAGGAGGTAACCGTATGGATGGAAAGCCCCACCGGAATGATCAGTATCATAAGTATACGAAGGGCATGGTAAACGGTTTTGTATTGTCGATCATTGCCCTTCCAGCCCAGAGCCAGCACTGTGTATAGTTGCATTTTCCATTTGGGAAGCTCTGATCCCATACGGTCGCGCATGATGGCAAGGTCGGGAATCAGTGGGATGTAGAAAAGTAATACCGATATGGCCAGATAGGTCGAAACTACCGTAAGGTCCCAGACAATGGGAGAGGCAAACCTGCCATGCAGAAATACATTAAGCAGTCTGTCGGGGCGCCCCATATCCATCACAATGATAATACCGGCAAGGGCCACAGCAGCAATGGCAATTTGCTCTGCAGCACGGGATACAGGTTTTGCCCAACTTATTTTCAGTAACTGCAGGACCGAGCTGATCAACAGGCCCACCAGGCTTACAGCCACAAAGAATACAAAATTGGCTATATACAAACCCCACGAAACATAGTCCCGCATGCCAGTAACGCCTAATCCATGGTGA
>Ga0164315_10000972_pt1 | contig 21027 bp, 21 predicted proteins | sample GuaBasSedimGuay6_FD_113737 | JGI IMG/M metagenome (GOLD analysis project Ga0164315, IMG submission 113737) | Subseafloor sediment microbial communities from Guaymas Basin, Gulf of California, Mexico - Guay6, Core 4569-2, 0-3 cm | ecosystem: Environmental > Aquatic > Marine > Hydrothermal vents... | reverse complement strand
TTTAAGAAAATACCTAATCCTATGTGTTATTTTCTTGAAGTATTATTAGATTTTCCCCCCCCCCCATTTTCTTTAGTAAGTGAGTTGCCGACTACATAGTTGAAAAGCATAGATGAAAGTATGATAGGTAAGTATGCAATGTTCCACCAGCTATAAAAAAACAGACTACTAAATACCAAGAAGCCTTTTGAGGCGACTATTAGTCTTTTGTGATTTAGATAGAAATATATTACAAATGTGAAAGGTAGAAAAACAAATATAAATTCATAACTGTTAAATAGCAAATATAGCTCCTCTTAAATATGTGGCATTATATCCTGTTTAGCTGAAAGTTTATTATCTCTTGATACAAAGATATAGATATGGCAACAAAAAGTACATAGCGATACAAGACAAAGCTATTTAAATATTTGTGAACTTTAAGTTTCATCTGCTACAATAACACAAAAAGGAAACTCATGAGATCGCACGACATCATAGCATACCTGAAAACTCTCAAGCATGACTTGAAATCCGAAGGCATAGTGAGTGTTGGGCTTTTTGGTTCGTGTGCGAAAGATACACAGACCAAACATAGCGATATAGATATAGTCTATAAAACTACAGACAAATTTATACACAAACACAAAGGCTGGACGGCATTTACTTATCTCAACACAAACCTGAGAGACAAAGTATCTATGAAGTTTAAGTCGCATACAGATATGTTTGATATCAACAGCGACAGTGCACTCAAAGACAAGATAATGAGCCAAGCCATATATGCATGATAGCACCGATAGACAAAGACTAGAAACTAAACCAAACCAACAAAACCATAAAGAATATTTAGATACAATACCACAGGAGAGATATTATGGACAAAAATGAGATACTCAAAAGAAGATTTGCAAAAGCAGACAAGCATTATATAGCTTTGAAAGAATACAAAAGCTCCATAGATGATATGCTCCAAACTAAAAATATCTACGATCCGTTTGTATTTAATACTTTAAAAGTCGAACATAGAGCCATGCTAGATGCATATCTCAAAAGATTTGCATCTTTGCAGGATTTTTTAGGCAACAAGATATTTGGCATGCTTTTAGCAGTCGCTGGTATAGGCACTACAAAGATGAGCGAAGTGTTGTCAAATATAGAAAAAGAGTGTATCATAGACAGTCTCGAAAACTGGATAGAGATAAGAGATGTGAGAAACGAGCTTGAACACGACTATCCTGAAGAACTAATTGAGGCACTGAACGACTTGAGATATTGCATAGAAAATTTTGACAAAATAGAAAAATACTATCTAAATACTTTAGCTTTTTTCGAAAGACACACCACATGAGAGTATCCAAAAAAGTTGTTAAAATTATTCATGATAATATCAATAAAAGTTTTGGCGATGTTCGGGTGTATTTGTTTGGAAGTCGCACAGATGATACACAAAGAGGAGGCGATATCGATATAGCTATAGATACAGATATACAAAAACGAGAGTTTAGAGACAAACGGTTGCAGTTGTTGGGATTGTTGGCGAAAATTGATTTTGACTACAAGGTCGATATAGCCGACTACAACACCCCAGACACACTACTACACAAAGAGATTCGCAACAACGCCATAGCACTGTAGCTATAGCAGTCGCTAGTTTGTTATCGTGACTTATAGACAAGACCATATATGAAAAACATAGTAAACACAGACCATATCAACCAAAAAGATGTGGAACTCACACGACTTTTTGTATCCTCTACCAAAGTGCCAAAATACATATTGGGTGTCAACAAGCTCACCAAATCTGTGCAAAAATATGTCCGTGTAGATGGGGTCGTAGATGATTTTACCAGAGTTCAAACATCGAGAAACAAAGCTATACTAGATATAGACGACATAGCCAAAGATGGTATAGTCATAGTGGTATCAACTGCAAGTCCGCTGGAAGTAGCACAAAAGCTGGACGATATGGGCATAGACAACTTGAACTACACGAGCTTTTATAGATATGCTACTTTTAAACTAATTGCCCCGCCTTTTATGATCGATTTTGCAGATGATTTTGCCAGAAATCGTGACAAATACGAAGCCATATACAACATACTATCGGACAATCTATCAAAGACGATATTTGAAAAGATTATCAACTTCAAGCTCACATTTGATATCAAGTTTATGCGAGGATTTACAAACGACCACAAGGAGCAGTATTTTGACAAAACTATACTGCCAGATATGCCAAACATAGTTTTTGTAGATGGTGGCGGATATATAGGCGATACAGCAAGACAAGTTGTCAAACTTTATCCAAACTTCCAAAAGATATATCTAATAGAACCAAATCAAAAAAACATAACCATAGCCAAAAAGAGACTAAAAGATATAGACAACATAGAGTTTGCCAACATTGGCTTATCGAACCAAAAGGCTACTTTAAACTTCGATGACGATAGGTCGTATTCTACGATATATGGAGCAGGAGCGACCAATATATGTGTGGATAGCTTGGACAATATCATCACACAAAAGGTTGATTTTATCAAGCTTGACATAGAAGGAGCAGAACAAGATGCCATAGAAGGAGCCAGACAAACGATAGCGAGATACACTCCTGTGATAGCTTGTTGTATCTATCACAAAGCTGACGACTGGCACAAGATACCACAAAAAGTATTGAGTATCAATGACCGATACAATATATACATGCGACACTATATGGAGGGTATTTTTGAGACGGTTATGTATTTTGTGCCTAAAACCACCTAAAAATTACAAAATTGTATTTTATAAAATCTAACTACCCAGACTCGTATGTTTGATTTGCTATATATTTATTGATATGTTTGTCTTGTGTTTGTCTTAATTGTAGTGGAGATTGTATCAATAGATTTGGTATCCATTTTTGTATAAATTGCAATACCTCCTCCTCTTGTGTATAATCAATAGTCAACACAATAGAACCATCTGATTGTTTACGGACAAATTTTTGTGTTTGAAAAAACTTTTTGCTGTTTTTCCCAAAAAACATAGCGATATTTGGCAAAGCTTTCAATCTGGCGGTTTTAGTTCTTTCGTTCAAATTTGTTTTTGAATTTTGTATATTTTTTAGTTTGTTTATATATTTTTTTATCTTTGTTAAACTTATTGTTTGATTTTTGTTATGCTTTCCTAACTCAATAATTTGGCTTGCTGGATACAGCTTGATATTCTCTTGTGTATCTAAAACTGCTACAAACCAGTTGCTGTCGGTATATATAAACTTCAATATACAAACATCGTATAATACCGTTTGGTCTTGGAGTTTTATATCTACTATGTGTTTTTTGATTATTGCTTTTTTTAGGTGTTTAAATATTTGCAAACTTTCGAGTTGCTTTAAGCTTTTTAATGGTTGATCAATTGTTTGATATATGTCATAACTGCTTGTTGTATGATTTTGTAATATATCTACAATATCTTCGTCGTAGTCCTTGATAGTTTGAATTATAGCAGATATTTCACCTTGATAATCAAGCGATGATTTAAGCAAGTTGATTTTATGTATATATGAGTATGCTTTTTTTTTGACTATTTTATGTTTGACTATATCTTCAAACTCTTGTTCCAATGTTTCAAACATCCTACCTATTTGTTTTGTTTCTAAATTTAAAGCCTTTTGAATCTCTTGGTCGTATGCTGTGAAAACTTTATTTGGGTTTTGTTTTAGCTTGCTTATCAGATAAAAATATTTAGAGATATTTGTGCTCATTTGAACTCATCTATAAACATTTTCAATTGTGTTAATATATTTTTTGTATTTTGATTGTTTTCTACCAATGCTATACGAACATACTGTTTTTTCGTTTTTGCTTGACCCAAATATGAGCCTGGCAGCACTTTTATATTTTTTTTCTCGTATAGTTGCTGGGTGAATTTTATCTCATCGCTGACATCCAACCAAATATAAAATGTAGCTTCAGGTATAACTACACCTAAAATATCATGTGCTAATGCCATATTTTGAGCATATATTTTACGGAATTTTTCTGCGTTTGTGTCATCGTTCCAAGCTACTATTGAAGCTTGCTGAAGTGGCAAAGGTATAGCACAACCTACATATGTCCTGTATGTTTGGTATTTTTTTATGATATTTTCATCGCCACATACAAATCCACTTCGCAAACCAGGTGCTGAGTTTCGTTTGGATATGGAGTTCAGTGCCAAACAATTTTTAAAATTTAAATTTTTTATAAGTTTGCAAGCTTGGAGTATTGATGGTGGCTTTGTGTTATTATATATCTCGCTATAACATTCATCATTTATAAGTACGAAATCAAATTCTAAAGCCTTTTGCACCCAAAGCGATAGCTGCTTTTCATCAATCGTAGCACCTGTAGGATTATTTGGAAAGTTTAATATAACAATATCACACATTTGGAACTGTTTGTCGCTTAATAGTTGCGGTTTGAAGTTATTTTCTTCTTTTAAATCAATATGTATAACAGAGCTTTTAGTAGCCACACTAGCTCCTTCGTATATCTTATAATAAGGATTTGTATATGCCATAACACTATGCTCTATATCAAAAAGCAAAAACTGTGGCAAATTAAACAAAACCTCTCGTGTGCCAAATGTTGCTATAATTTGATTTAGATCAAGTTGAATATCAAATCTTCTTTTTATGAAGTTTGTCATAGCAATTTTTAAATCAATTTTGGCAGAACTTTTAGGATATTTATTTAAGAGATGGCAACTATTTTGTAACTGTTTGACTATATTTATAGGTGTGTCAAACTGTGGCTCACCTATAGTTAATATGCTTGGTGTATATTTTGTATTTGGTTTTATGTTTTCTAATAATAAATTTAATTTTTCAAACGGATATGGTTCAAACTTCATGGCACTCTTGTTTATCCATCTTTTTCAATAATAGGCAACAGTATTTTACTATGCTTATCCAAGTTAAATGACAAAACATCAGTATCCATAGAAAACATATTTAATAGTCTTTTTCTAAAGACATCTGTTCTCATAGGCATAATCTGCAGCACATTTTTTTCATTTTGCAAATATCTTATAGGGTTTTCTTCATTTGTTAATATCTTAATATCTTGATTGTATGTAATACTAAGTTCTCTTAAATAATCAAGTAGTTTTTTGTCTTTTGAATCACCTACTGGACTCATATCGTATATGTTTAGCATTTTTTTAAATTGGCTCGATATATCAAATATCATAGAAGCTATCTGTTCATATGTCTTTTCACCATTTGGTATGACAACACAATGGCTTATATCGTTTAATTTTTGATTTGACGATATAAATATAGGTATATTTTTAGATAGTATCATATTTAGGTGTTGGCCGTTTTGATAAAACTCTTTAGTAGCTACAAATAAACCTACCTCCAAATTTTCTATATCGGTTTGTATCGTTTGTATACCGTTATTGCTTTTATAAGATATATCCATATTGTATATATCGTTTTTATCAAAACTCGCTTTGATTTTATCTATATCTTCAAAACTTGTGGGATTGTTGATTTTTATATATAATTTTGCCTCTTTTAGAACTCTATTTAAAGTGATTGATTTATTTGTGATATCTAAACACTCTTGCATATCTGTTTTGGACATATCAAGATATGTGTAGATATTTTTGCCATAAGGAATTGGAAATTGGCCTTGGTCTCTTTGGATTATGTTTGCTATTTGTCTTAAAACTTCTGGTTCACCTATCAACACTACTGTGTCATTTGGTTTGATTATGGTAGATAGCTTTGGTAGCATGAGTTTTTCATCTCTATACAAACCAAAAAGTTTCCACCTATTTTGTGCGATACTACCTATATATCTATATGCAAACTTACTTCCAAATGGTATAGTTATCTCCATAATCTCACCTGAACCCAAACCTATATTTTGTGCTAATTTTGGGATATTTGGAAGTTTTTGTAACAGACTATTTGCTACGATATTCAATGCTCTTATATACTCAATATTTTCATCATCTTTTATAACACTGTGCCAAATATCGAGATATATTATAGGAATTTTAAGATTAATTTGCTGTATATTTTTTATAATTTCTTTTGATTCTTTTTGTTTATCTACTGATATAATAATCTTAAAGAAGTTGTTTAAATTCATCAAGTTTGATAACTTTGAATAGCTAGTTGCATCAAAAGTTTTAATATCAATATAGTCTAATGCTTTTATGACTTTTTTATAGCTATCATATATATCTATACAAGCAACTATTTTATATATATTGTCACTTTTGTTTGATGCTAAAATTTTATCAAGCAGTGTTGTTGCTACATCGCCACTTAGTATGAGTAAGATATTCTTCATAATACAATGATATCCAAATAAACTTACAGTTTTTTGATTTATGTTATTTTTGTTGTAATTTTTTTATTGTAGCTGTTTTAAATTCAAACCAATTGTCTTGCAGTATAGCTTCTCTTGCTTGTCGCATAAGATTCATATAATAGTGAATATTGTGTATAGAAGCTAATCTAAAATAGCTCATCTCTTTTGTTTTGTATAGGTGATTTAGATATGCTCTTGTATAGTGTCGGCAACTATGGCACTCGCATCCCGCTTCAAGTGGCCTGTCATCACTAATAAACTCTTTGTTTCGTATATTTAATCTGCCGTTATTTGTAAATATAGTTCCGTTTCTTGCATTTCTTGTAGGCATGACACAATCAAACATATCAACACCTCTATGTATACACTCCAACAAATCAATAGGAGTTCCCACTCCCATGAGATATCTTGGTTTGTGTGTGGGCATATATGCAGTTGTATGCTCAACTATATCATACATAAGCTCATTTGGCTCACCTACACTTAAGCCCCCTATAGCAAAACCATCAAAATCCAACTCGCATAGTTGTTTAGAACTAATTGTTCTCATATTTTTATCTGTGCCACCTTGGATTATAGCAAATATATTTTGTGTCGTGGCTATGCCCTTTTTTTGTTGGAGTTTATGAAAATCAAGAGATATTTTTGCCCATGAAGTAGTTCTTTGAATTGATTTTAATATCCTTTTTGTTGTATTTGGCAACGATATCAAATCGTCCAACACCATCATAATATCACTTTTGAAACCATATTGGGCTTCAAGCACTGATATAGGCGTGAAATAGTGTGTGCTACCATCTATATGCGACTTAAACCTTATGCCATTTTCATCTACTTTGACAGAATTTTTATTTAGCTTTGATAAACTAAATGCCTGAAATCCGCCACTATCTGTCAAAAAACTGTGTGGATAGTTTGTAAATTTATGCAAACCTCCTAACTCTTTTATAAGTTTATAACCAGGACGAAGATAAAGATGATATGTATTTGCTAACACTATCTTAGCTTGTAAATTTTTTATATCGTTTGTATCAAGGGCTTTGACTGTTGCTTGGGTGCCTACAGGCATAAAAACAGGTGTTTGTATCACGCTGGAGGCAGTCTGTATCGTAGTGGCTCTTGCTTTCTGACTTTGAAAATTTATATCAAATCTCATGTGTCTCCTTTATGATATTTTTCATAATACCATATTTTGTTTAGTTTTGTTATTTTTTTTTGATACAATGAAAAAAAAGGATATATATGAAAAAAGTATTATTGTTTGTGTTGCTGGCCATTTTTATAGTTGATTGCGGAGGAAAAACAAATAAACCACAAGATATCGTGGTGCTACAAACCACACAAGGTGATATAAAAATAGAGCTACTGCCTCAAGTAGCACCAAAAGCTGTAGAAAATTTCAAAGCATTGATAACAAAGGGTTATTATGATGGAATTATCTTTCATCGTATTATCAAAAATTTTATGATCCAAGGTGGTGATCCTACCGGCACAGGTATGGGCGGTAAATCAATATGGTCTAAACCATTCGCCGATGAGTTTAAATCTGGAGTTGTATTTGATAAAGTTGGTATATTAGCTATGGCAAATGCAGGTCCAAATACAAATGGTAGTCAATTTTTCATAACTACCGCAAAAACTCCTTGGTTAGATGGCAAACATACTATCTTTGGATATGTGACGAAAGATAGCTTCAAGGTAGTGAAAAAGTTGGAAAATATAAAAACCTCAAAACCCGGAGATAGACCTATAATAGAACAAAAAATTATCAAAGCAACTGTGCAGAGATAAACTGGGCATATTTGCTATCCATAGCTATCTTGAAACCTAAATGTCAATAAGTTTTCAAGTATAGCAAAAAGCACAATATAGTTTAGAAAAGAGCTTCCACCATAACTAAACATAGGTAGTGGCAACCCTACAACAGGTGCCAAACCTATTACCATGAGTATATTTACAGACATATTCAAAAATATCAATACTGCCGTGCCTGTTGCAAAAACTTTTATAAGAATATACTCTTTGAGGTATATGTTGAAGCTAAGTAGATGCAATATCAAAAATAGATACAAAATTATCACAACAAAACCACCAACAAAACCATGTCGTTCTACAAGATATGAAAATATAAAATCACTTGTAGCTATAGGCAAAAATTTTAATTTTGTTTGTGTTGCATCGTTTATATCCTGACCCATAAAACCACCTGATCCTATGGCTATGATTGATTGTTTGACTTGATAGCTAGGCTCTTTTGATAAAAAATCTTCTACTCGTTTTTTTTGATAATCTTTTATGACACCTGTATATATAAATGGTGAAGCAATAGACACAATCAACAACATAGTTATCCATATTTGTCGTTTAACTCCTACAACAAAAAGCACTACAAAACCAACAAGCAAAAGCACCAATGCTGTGCCAAGATCAGGCTGTATGAGTATCAGCAAAAATGGCAAAACAATATAAAAAGAAAAAATGACAAAATGTTTCAATCCGTATCCATTTTTTGGTTTAGGGTATTTGTGTATAAGATAACCAAGCATAAGTAAAAATATCGGCTTAAATAACTCAGATGGCTGAAATGTCACATTTGCAAAGGGCACTTCTATCCATCTGTTTGCTCCCATATCTTTAGATATACCGAAAAAAATGACAAAAACCAACAATAATATGCTAATCCAATAAAAAAATGGTATAATAGATATAAACCGTCTTATAGGTAAAAGAAGTATAAAAAAAAAGCATACAAGTCCCACTAAAAAATAGGCCAACTGTTTGGAAGCTAACATTGGGCTGACACTTTCTATAAGCTGATAAGATACTGTAAAAAGTGGCAATATGAGCACAATAGATACAAAATCAAAATGTGAAAAAACTCTTTTGTCTAAAATATACATAAAGGAAGTTTATCTAACTATGCTTAAAAGTTATAATATAATCGATAAATATATAAACAATAGACTGGATGTAGCACTATGTGATATAGCAAATTATACAAGAAATCAAGTTAAAATAGCTATAAAAAATGGTTTAGTCTCTATAAATAACAAAAAAATAACAAAACCTTCAACAAAACTTCAATATATGGATAAAGTTGTTTTATATATCAAAGAACAAAATGAAAATGAAAATGAAAAAAACATATACAATTTTAAAAATAACTCAAAATTTGATATCAAAACAATATACGAAGATGAGTTTATATTGGTTCTAAACAAGCCAAATGGTTTGATAATACACCAAGCCTCTACAGTTCGCGAACCAACCTTGGTAGACTGGCTAAAATCAAAAAATATCTCCTTGTCTACTTTAAGTGGTGAAGTGCGATACGGTATAGTCCATAGGTTAGACAAAGGAACAACAGGTGCTATGGTTGTAGCAAAAACAAACAATGCACATGAAAATTTATCGGCACAACTACAAAATAAAACTATGGGGCGGTTTTATGTAGCTATCATAGACAAACCATTGAAAAATGATATAATCATAAACAAACCAATAGGTAGAGACAACAAAAACAGAATTAAAATGTCAACATCAAACCCTACAAGAGTATCAAAAACAGCATTTAAAAAAATTTTGGTAAGCAACGATGAAACTATGGAGATGGTTGTGTGCAAGTTATACACTGGCAGAACACATCAAATACGTGCTCACTTAAATTTTATAAACAGACACATAATAGGAGATTTTCTATATGATTATAAAGGTAAATATGATAAAATACATCTACATGCTTTTATGTTGTATTTAAATCACCCAACAACTGGTCAAAGATTGACATTTAAAGCCCAGTTTGATAGTGAATTTAAAGACTTTATAAAACAAAATTTTAACACAAGGAGTGATTTTGAAAAAGTTAATGATTATGATTTTGACAATATGTTCGATGATATTGGTTAGTGGCTGTTTAAATCCAGATACAATAAATATAAAAAAACCAAAAATAGATAGCTCTATACAATCCGTGGATAGACAAAATATAAAATCTATGTCAAATATGTCAAGTATAGCTTTGGAGTGGTCTATAGTAAATGATCCAGAAATAAAAGGTTACAATATTTATAGATCTGACACAAACAAAACTAATAGAAATTTTGTTTTGTTAAAAAGTTTGGAAAATAGATTTATATCTCACTTTGTTGATACAGGCTTACAGCCAAACACATCGTATTTTTATAGTATATCAACTATAAGCAAAAATAACCGAGAAGCAAAATCATCTTTGCCATATGAAGCTACAACCAAGAAAACTATAAGTTCTGTCAGTTATGTAGTTGCTCTGTCTCAACTACCTGGACAAACAAAAATTATGTGGAGACCGCATACTAATCAAAGTATCTATTTTTATCTTATCGAGAGGAGTCATCTAAAAGTAGACAAATGGCTTGAGATAGCGAGAGTAAAAGGACGATTAAATTCAGAGTATATTGACCAAAATGTTCAACATGACAAAACATATCGTTATAGAATTTTTTGTGTTACATATGATGGCATCAAATCCTCATCAAGTCAAGAGGTGTTATCAAAAACAAAACAACCGCCAAAATCTCCTAAAAATATAAAAGCAAGCTCCACTCAATCAAAACAAATAACAATAAGCTGGCAACCATCAAATGATATAAAAAGTATAAAATACTATCAAATATACAAAGGTGTCGGTAGCACAAACTATATGTTTTCGCCTATAGCGAAGGTAGATAAAAAACTAAATAGTTATATTCACAAGATAGGCAAAGCAGATATTGCTGGCTTTTATAAAGTGACCGTGATAGACAAAGATAACCTTGAAAGCTCAAAAAATATTCGAGCCATAGCAGGAAAAACGCGAAGCAGACCTGCTGCACCCATAGTGATAAATGTTCAAAAAGGATCTAATTTTATCAGTTTTGTTTGGAAAAGTCCAGACAATAAAGCAACATACTATTATGTACGAAAAACAAAAGGTAGTTTAGGTTTTTTTTCAAAAATACAAAAAATAGGCAAAATAAGAGCTACATCATTTAAAGACCAAGATGTTCAAAAAGGTGAGAAATATACTTATACAGTCCAAGCAGTTGACAAATATGGAACTATGTCTCAAAAATCATTAGAAACAACAATACAGTTCTAATGCCGCATATTTTATTTAAAAAAACTGACAATAGTTTTGATAAATATTTTGAAATAGATAATTATAAGTATGAAAAAATAGCTCATTGTAACTACTCAAAAGATGGTCTAATAGTAGTATCGTATTTTGATACGGAGTTTATACTTATAAAAAAAAATAAAAAAAACGGAACTTTGATAAAAATTGACAAAGCTACAAAAACAACTCCTATGGATATAACAAAAAATGGTATTATAAATTTTGGCAAGTTTCATAACTTGGAGATTTTATTTTCAAACATAAAAAATGACAAAAAACAACTTAAAACAAACTCTATTGTGGCCATAGAGCTATTTCAAGATGAACAATATTTTAAAAACCTACAAAACAATTATGACAATATATTTATGGAAATTGGATTTGGGAGTGGTAGACACATAATAAACAAAGCGATACAAAACCCAACTTTTTTATACATTGGAGTTGAAATATATACGGCCTCCATAGAACAGCTAAACAACCTTATAAACATACAAAATATCAATAATATAATAATAGTCCATTATGATGCCAGACAACTTCTAAATATTTTTCCAGCTAAATATCTTGAGACTATATATATTCATTTTCCTGTGCCTTGGGACGACAAACCGCATAGACGAGTGATAAATAAAGATTTTATAAATCAAGTTATAAGAACATTAAAAACAAACGGAAGTTTAAATTTGAGAACAGATAGTTTAAAATATTATGAGTATTGTAAACAACTTTTAGATTGTTATGACAATATACAAACAAAAATAAATAATAACATTGATATAGCAAGCAAATACGAAGACAGATGGAAAAAACTAAAAAAAAATATCTATGATATAACATTTATCAATAAAAATAGTGATTTTATAGACAATAGTCGCTACGATTTTGTTTTTTTAGATAAAATAACAAAAAGAAATATGAGTAAAATAGACAATAGAAAAACCTTTGTTTTTGAAGATCACTTTTTGAGTTTTGGGTCTATTTATGATATTGATGAGTTTTGCTCTATTTTTGTTTTGTCTATGGGAGCTTTTGATAGGCCAACAAAAAGATATGTTATGATAAAATATGGTTTTTTGAGGTATTTTCAAAATAAACCCATAACTACAAAAGAGAATATAAAAGCACACAAAAATTTATTGGAGGTATTGTATGATAATTGAAGCTATCAATTTAGAATTAAGTTACGACAAAAAAAAGGCTATAATCCAAAATACAAGTTTTGCTATAAAAAAAAGAGATTTTATATTTATTAGTGGGACCAGCGGAAGTGGCAAATCAACTATATTAAATAGTTTATATGGCGACATCAAGCCATTGGCAGGACAACTTATGGTCAAAAATATTGATATGGAAAATATCAAACAATCGCAACTTATGAATCTGCGAAAAGATATGGGTATAGTGTTTCAAGATTATAAACTAATAAAAGAAAAAACAGTTGAAGAAAATATTATGTTGCCACTACAAATCAACGGCTATACAGAAGAGCTTTGCGACTCACAAGCTACAAAACTGTTAGAACATGTGAGATTGGGACAAGCAAGGTATGCATACCCAGACCAACTAAGTGGTGGCGAACAACAAAGGGTTTCTGTAGCTAGGGCATTAGCGCACAATCCTAGTATTATATTGGCCGATGAACCTACTGGAAATTTAGATGATTATTCTGCTAGTGTTATATGGAATCTTCTAAAAGGTGCAAATCAACAACTAGATATCACAGTAATTGTTGTAACTCACAGAATTCCTGTAAACTTTAATATAAATTTCAGACATTTTAACATAGACGAAGGTAAACTTTATGAAAATTATTAGTCGTTATTTATCTTTTGTAATACCGCTTAGTGCTATGCTCTTGTCTTATACTATGTATTTGACACTTTATAAGGTTGTAGAGAATTATAAAAACTCCATAATAAACGATTATGCTATCGTAGTAGTGTCTCAAGAAACCGTTGAGGAAAAAGCTATAGATAAATTGGATATAGGCATGCGAAGCTTTAAACTTCTTGACAAAGATATAATAATAGAAAATCTAAAAGAGGGTCTAAATGAAAACTCCGTAAAGCTTCTAAACAAAGAATTGCCAAATTTTTATCAGCTTAAACTTATCGATTATCCCTCGTCAAAAACTTTGGAAACTATCAAAAGAAAGCTTAAAACCGTCAGTGCTATCATAGAAGTTGAGGTATTTGCAAAAGATCATAACCAACAGTATTTTATGTTTTTGATGCTTTACGATATCATAAACATATTTTTCTTTGTTATTGTTCTGTTCTCTTTTTTAACTTTGTTAAAACATATAAAAATATGGTTTTATGAAAATGAAAATAGAATATATATCATGCAGCTTCATGGGGCATCGCTACTATATTGTTCTAAGCCCATCATAACGACCGCACTTCTTAGTGCTATATACTCCAGTATAATTGCTATTATTGCTATATGGTATATATTGAATAATTTATCAATATTTATATCTGATGAGTTGTTAAACTACAACTATATAAAAGTTGAGTTTAATTCTGACTACTTCTCTATATTTGTATTATCTTTTTTAATCTCAATAGTTACAGTCTTAATGGTAATAATAAAACAAAAATATGAAAAATAGTTTATTTTTAATATTTGCTATTTTTATATTGCCTACTTTAGTGTTTGGGGACATTGATGACAAAATAAAAGAGAGCAAAGAAAAAATAAAAAAAACAAAAATAAGAGAATTAGTAGCCAGCAAAAGAGTTAAAAATTTAGCAACTAAAATAAATGCGACAACTCAAAAAGAAAAAACTCTAAAAATTAAAATAAAAAAAGAATTAAAATCAATATCAAACAATAAATCTAAAATCAAATCTATAAAAAATGAGTTAAAACAACTAACCGAAAAATCTCAAGAAATAGAACGGCAAAGGCTACTCACAGAAAAAAATATAGCAAAAATTTTAGCCTCAAACTATATCAATACAATAGCAGTAAAATTAAATTCAAAAAGATCAACTAAAGAGATTGTAGATACATACACCTATAAGATATTAAGTAAAGAATCAAAAAAACAATCTGCTAACTTATCTTTGGAATTTGAGCAAATAGTCACAAAAAGAGACAACAACAAACAAAAGATAAAGCAAATACAAAAAATCATAAAGAAAGACAAAAAAGACAAAGAAAAACTTGAAAAACTAAATAAATCATTGACGAAAACAAAAAAAGATCTAAGCATAAAACACAGAGTATATAAAAAAGAATTAAAAAATATATTGTCCCAACAAAAAAAGCTAAACTCAATTTTGGCAAGTTTGAATATCGTTAAAAAACAAAAAAATCAAACAATCGCCACACAAAAAACAACTAACGACAAGCTTGACAATACCGATACAGCAACTACTATGGAAGCGAGAAGTATAGGATATTCATCAGGAGGTGTTAAAACCATAAAATATCGTGGTGTTAAAACCATAGCACCACTTAAAAATTTTAGTATTGTTAAAAGTTTTGGCGAAACTTATGACAAGGTATATAAAATAAAACTTTTTAACGACTCTATTACTTTGAAAACAAAAGACACAAACGCAAAAGTTGTCACTGTATTTGATGGCAAAATCGTATACAGCAAAAAAGATTCACAGCTTTTAGAAAATGTTGTGATAATTAAGCACAAAAACAATATACACACTATTTATTCGCACTTAGACAAAATAGCTCCAAACATAAGAAAAGGCAAGTGGCTAAAACGGGGTGCTGTCATAGGCAGAGTTCAAAATACTATGAATTTTCAAGCTACAAAAGATAGTAAATATATAGACCCAAAAGAGCTTTTTTGAGAGCTTTGGCACTTTTTAGTGGTGGGCTCGATAGTGTGCTATCTATGAAACTGATAATCGACCAAAATATAGATGTGATAGCGATACATATAGACACAGGCTTTGGCTCAGCAAGCGACAAAACTAAACATATGCAAAACATGTGCGACCAAATTGGTGCGAGTTTAAAAATTTTAAATCTAAAAGATGAATTTCTCAACGAAGTTTTATTTGAACCAAAATATGGTTATGGTAAAAACTTCAATCCTTGTGTTGATTGTCATGGATTTATGTTTAGATACACTAAAAAACTATTGCAAATATATGAAGCCAGTTTTATGATAAGTGGTGAAGTATTGGGTCAGCGTCCTATGAGTCAGAGATACGAAGCTATGAATCAAGTCGCATCTTTAGGCGAAAATGAAGACGACCTCATAGTTCGTCCACTTTGTGCCAAACTTTTACCTATAACCAAGCCAGAAAAAGAAAACTGGATAAACAGAGAGAAGTTGCTTGACATACAAGGACGAAGCCGTGTTAAGCAACTACAAATGGCAAAAGATATTGGCTTGGAGGGTTTTGAAAGTCCAAGTGGGGGATGTTTGCTTACTGACATATCATTTAGTCAAAGACTAACAGAGTTTATAAAGTTTGGGAAACTTAAAGTGAACGATATAGATACGATAAAATTTGGTAGGCACTTTAGATTAAACGATGGAGCCAAACTAATAGTAGGCCGAAATAAAGAGGACAACAAGATGATTGATAATATTTCCAACGATAACTATGTAGCAGTTTTTATACAAGATTTGCCTGGCCCATCTTGCTTGCTTCAAAAAAACGCCACACCATCTGATAAAAAAGATGCCATAGATATAGTTATAAGCTATGCTAAAACAAACACAGAAGAACTATATAGTGTAAGCGTGGATGACAAGCTACACAAACAAAAGAAAACAAAAGAAAAACAATATTTTCAAAAATTTTTTGTATAAGTGTTTTAGATGTATGTAAATGTATTTGACAATTTTCTTTTAGCAAATAAGAAACTAAACTCATATTTATTATATGGCGACGAACCATATATGCTTGAATCTTATACAAAAAAGATTATAAAGCACCATAATATATCAACAAAAGATGTTAATTTTATATATTTTGATGATTATGATTATGAGAAGTTATCAAGCGATATAAAACAAAATTCACTTTTTTGCGAAACAAATTTTTTTGTCATAAAAACTGACAAAAAACTAGAAAGTAAGCAAGTTAAAAATATAGTCTTACAAGCAAATAAAAACAGCCACATTGTTGTAGTTTTGTCTATAAACACAAAAGAGAGGCTATCTACATATGAGAAATATTTTGAAGCCAAAAATAATAGTTTGTTTGTGCGATTTTTCAAACCATCGTTTGCTCTGGCTATTAGTTTATTGCAACAAAAATCAGATAGTATTAGGCTTGAATTTGAATTTGATGCTTTGCAAGCATTATATTTGCTACACGAACAAGATTTAAGTTTAAGTATAAATGATTTAGAAAAATTAAGTCTCTTGGACAAAAAAATAGATAGCAAAATAGTATATAGCTTATGTTTTGGTGTTGGGCATATAGAACTTCAGGAGTTTGTTTTTGATTTCTTTGAAAATAAAACAGGCACAAAAGAAACAATAAAAATAGTCCAACAAATAGATGAGATGATGATATTGTGGTCATTGGGTTCATTTGTTCAAGAGTTATTTATGATAAATTGTTATACTAGAATAAATGGTATAGCAGATGCTAAAGATATATTAGGTTATCAACCACCAGCTGACATATGGAATAAAAAAGTATCTATAGCCTCCAACTTAACTCAAAAAAGATTTTTGTTCTTTTTTAATTATTTTGTTGATATTGAACTGAAACTTAAAACAAATAAACATATAGATAAAAAGGCATACTTGATATCTATGCTTTTGAAAATAGACGATAAAATTTTAGATGCAGTATCATAAGGTCACCTCTAAAACCTCTATGCTCATAGCTTTAGGTTGCTTTTTCTTATTTTAAAGTTTTAGCTTGAAGGACTAACGAGTTAATTCAAAAGCTAAAACTTTAAAATAAGAAAAAGCAAACAAAGCGCGTAGGGAAGGGAAGTTTTCGCGAAGAAAAGTTCATAAAAATTCTTGAATTAACTAGTTAGTCCTTCAAAAGTAGCCGTGGCGATTTTTGCATAGCGAAAAACTTTCTGTGAAATTTTTATGAACTTTTATTCATCAAAAGTAGCCGTGGCGATTTTGCTTTGCAAAAACTTTCTGCGAAAAACTGCTCCTTCTATGAACTATAGAGGTTTTTAGAGGTGACCATAAGGTAATTTTAAGCTTTATTTGGTATATTTCTAGAACAATTTTCAAAAAATAAAAAGGATTTAAATGTTAAAGATTGGTAAATATGAGTTTAATAGTCGTCTAATAGTAGGAAGTGGCAAATACAAAAGCTTTGCTTTGACAAAAGAAGCCACGATAGCAAGTGGCAGCGAGCTTATAACTGTAGCTATAAGACGAGTAAATATAACTAACAAAAATGAAGAAAATCTATCAGACTACTTTAAAGGCACAAATATAAAACTACTGCCGAACTCTGCTGGGTGTTTTACAGCAAATGAAGCGATAAATACATTTAGACTTATGGCAGAAGCTACAGGTATTGATATAATCAAGCTTGAAGTTATAGGTGATGCCAAAAAAACTCTGTATCCAGATGTAATAGAGACGATAATAGCTTGCAAAGAGCTTAAAAAAGATGGTTTTACAATACTGGCATATACAAATGACGACCCAATAATAGCAAAAAAACTTGAAGATAGCGGAGCAGATGCTATCATGCCGCTTGCAGCTCCTATTGGTAGCGGGCTTGGAGTGCAAAACAAATACAATGTAGCGTTTATCAAAGACGCTGTTCGTGTGCCTGTGATAGTAGATGCTGGATTGGGTTGTGCGAGCGATGCAGCAGTTGCTATGGAACTTGGAGTTGAGGGTGTGTTGGCCAATACAGCTATAGCTCAAGCAAAAGACCCAATACAAATGGCAGAGGCATTTAAGCTTGGTGTAAAAGCTGGGCGACTTAGCTATCTATCTGGACGCATAGACAAAAAACCATATGCAACTGCGAGCAGTCCAATAGACGGATTGATACAATTTTAGGAGATGTTATGAAAATATTATTATTAGTTTTATTTAGTCTGTGTTTAGGTGCAAAAAGTATATCTTTTAACCATGCTACACAAAATCCAACAAGAGTTTATCCAAATAGTAGCGAAAGCATATTGTCATATAGTAAATATATTTCACAAACCAAAAACTCAATTGTCAATATATCAACAAAAAGTAAAGTCAAACAAACAAACAATAAAGCAAATCCATTTGCTGATCCATTTTTCGAACAATTTTTCGGCAAAGACTACAAAAAACTTATTCCTAAAAATAGAGTTAAAAGATCGCTTGGTTCTGGTGTGATATTATCAAGCGATGGATATATAGTCACAAATGCCCATGTAGTTCAAGATGCCCAAGAGATAGAAGTATCAATCGCAGACAAAGAGAAAAAATATCAAGCAAAAATAGTAGGAATAGACATAGATAGTGATCTAGCAGTTGTCAAGATAGATAAATCAGGCTTACAAGCTATAAAAATTGGTTCATCGAAGCATCTTGAGGTTGGCGATGTTGTATTTGCTATTGGCAATCCATTTGGAGTAGGACAAACAGTAACCAAAGGTATAATATCTGCTTTAAATAAAAACCATATAGGTATAAACAAATACGAAAACTTTATACAAACAGATGCCTCTATAAACCCTGGCAATTCAGGTGGGGCACTTATCGATAGTCGTGGTGTACTTATAGGTATAAATAGTGCGATAGTAAGCAGAGCTGGTGGCAACAACGGCATAGGTTTTGCGATACCAGTGACTATGGTCAAAGATATCACTGCGAAGCTTATAAAATATGGCAAAGTTACTCGTGGGTATTTGGGTGTATCTATCAAAAATATCACAAAGGAGCTACAAAGCTTATACAAAAGAGAAAATGGAGCCATCATCATAAACATAGCAAAAAACTCAAGTGCGGAAAAATATGGCCTAAAAAGAGGGGATTTAGTGTATCGCGTTGGAGACAAACAAATAAAAGATGCAAGTAATTTTAGCACGGTTGTAGGAAGTTATAAACCAGATGACACTATAGTTTTACATATAGAAAGAGATAAAAACAACAAACAAATATCTGTAGTGCTTGGCAAAAAAGAAGCAGATATAATAATAGCAAAACAAGACAAATTATTTGATGGTGTGACATTTAAATACAACTCTAACTTAAATCAAGTTGAGATTACAAAAGTTCAACCCAACACAAAAGGTTATGACATAGGCTTGAGGGTTGGTGATATTGTAGTTCAAGTAGAAAAAATAGAGATATTTACCATAAAAGATTTAAAAAGAGTTTTAAATAGATACAAAGGCAAGAAAAAACGAATATACATAAAACGCAACAATCAAATATATATGGTTGTTTCAAAATAGATGATAACATATAGATAAAATTTAGAAATATCTACTATTTTTTCAGTAGTTTTATATATTTACGATAAAATGACTACAATTCCGGTGTAGCTCAGTGGTAGAGTAGATGACTGTTAATCATTTGGTCCCTGGTTCGAATCCAGGTACCGGAGCCATTTTATCAAATCAAAATTTTTTATAAACACTTACAGAAGTTCTGCTTTTCCATCTCTTATAACTACACAATCCTCTATACGAACTCCAAAATTATCTGGCAAGTATATGCCTGGTTCAATCGTAAATACCGCACCCTCTTCAAGTATATCTGTGCTTTTTTGCGATATTATAGGGTATTCATGCACATCAAGCCCTACTCCGTGTCCTAAACTATGAGAAAAATATTTTTCATATCCTGCTTTTGTTATGATATCTCTGGCAATTTTGTCTAACTCTTTGGCTTTCATACCTGTTTTTGCCTTTTTTATAGCTGTATGTTGTGCTTTTTGCACTATGTCATATACCTTTTGCTGTAAAGTATTTTTGGGGTTTATAAAAGTTTCTGTTCTGTCGCTACAATAGTGTTGGTATTTTACGCCACCATCTACTAATACTATGCTATCGTTTTGTAGCTTATCCTTTGTGGGTATAGCATGTGGTTTTGCACTATTTTTATCAAATGCCGTAATAGGTTCAAAGCTAATCTCCAGCTTACCTTTGCTTGACAATATCTCTTTAGTTTTATAGTTGAATTCAAGTTCGTTTATGTTATCGGTTTTTAAAAGTTTTTTGATATTTTTAAATCTTTGTCGTCCTATAGAAATGGCTTTTTTGAGTAGTTCTATCTCATGTGGTTGTTTGCAGGCTCGTTGCAGCTTAAAAATATGTGGTTTTTTTAAGAATTTGGCATTTATTTTTTTTTGCACTATCTCGTAAGCTCCAAGTGAAAGCTCATATGGATCAAACTTAATTTTGTTTATTTTTGATTTTTTTATAATTTTATTTAAGCTTTGGTATATATTTTTTGATATTATCACCTCATCTACTACTGCTTGTTCTTTTGCTTCTATGGTGTATCTGCTATCAGTTATAAAAAATGTCTGGTTTGATATATTGATATAAGCACAGTTGTCATTTGTGTATGTACAAAACCAACGACAACTGCTTTGATTTGTAGTGAAAAAGTCTTTTATTTTTTAGCCTCATCTTGTTTGTTGTTTG
>Ga0164315_10000970_pt1 | contig 21030 bp, 27 predicted proteins | sample GuaBasSedimGuay6_FD_113737 | JGI IMG/M metagenome (GOLD analysis project Ga0164315, IMG submission 113737) | Subseafloor sediment microbial communities from Guaymas Basin, Gulf of California, Mexico - Guay6, Core 4569-2, 0-3 cm | ecosystem: Environmental > Aquatic > Marine > Hydrothermal vents... | reverse complement strand
TATGGTAAACTCTTCTTTCAAAACATCTTTTAAAGATTTTGAAGCTGTGGGTATATCTGGAATTGGTTCAAAATAGTTTGGGTCTTTTCTATGATAATATACAGTTTGTTCGCCATTTGACCATATAGCTATGGTGGCACCTGTGGAGTTACAATAACTATTCAGCTGTTCTTTGCCGTCTTTTAGCTTGGGTTTTTTCACTTCTATGACTATATACGGCACGGTGGGTTGGACTTTGTCCATGATGACTATATCCGCTCGCTTGACTTCTCGCCCAAAATGCACAGCAAACTCGCACTGCATACGACTATATGGATAGTCATATTGTGTATGAAGCCATAGCAAAAATAGCTGTCGCACTATCTCTTCTGGCTTGGCTTGTATATCTTTGTCTCGCACCAAACATCGCACAAAATTTGTTTGTCTGCCTCTGATATCTTTTTGAAATATCGAGTCTTCCATCTGTTTTATCTGGTCTAGCTTAAACTGTGTCAGTTTGTAGTTTGTGTCTTTTAGTATCTCACATATTTTGCTTTGAGTTTGTACCATGTATTGTGCCTTTTTATATTTCAATCCATTATATCCAAACAATCTAAACTATCGCCACTATTTGTTTATGTCTACTGGCTTAGATAGCTTTGTGTATCTTGCTTGACTATAGGCTATATCTATACACTCCAAGCATATTTTCTCATCTGGTTCAAAATCTGGCAAAACAGAACCAAAAGGATATTTTGAAACCATATAAATAGAATCTATCACATCAATCTCATCTTCTGAGATAATTATGATAATATTTTCTTTTTTCAATATCTCTACAAGAGAGCTGATACTATGTGTTTTTTGAAGCTTGAGTCCCTTTTCTACCATGCAAGCTTTCATATCTTTTTCTATTGATTGTTGTGCATTTTGCAATGATGGGTTAAACAACAAGCTATCTACTAGTATCTTAGATGATTTGAGGTTATCTTCGGCATATTCAAGCCACAATCTAGTCTCATCTTTCATATATGACCTCTCCTTTTTCTATCTCACTTATAAACTGTCCTTTGGCATCGTGTCTTACTGGCACTATATCTAGAGGGATTAACTTCGATAGCCCTCTCAATGCTTTTCTATATCTCAAAGACAAAGTCAGAAAATTATTTTGCGAGTGCCGATGACAGCAATATCAATATCGTTTGGATCTTTTGTATTGATAAACGAACCAAATATTATAATCTTGTGTATCTCTGCAAATCCAGACAACTTAGTTTGGATAATATCTATATATCTGTTTTTGGTATCTGTTTCTGTTTTCTTTGCTATTTGTCTCATGTTTGATAACTCTCTTGAAGCTTCTGCAGTTTTTCAAGCACTTTGTCTATATGTAACACTTCGTATTTTTTTCCATCTTTTTGTCTTTTTTGTCACACTTTGACACTGTTCCACACATAAACCACCACACCTTGTGGGTCTATCAAGTATGTGGTTCGCACGATACCCATATACTCTTTGCCGAAGTTTTTCTTGAGCTTCCATGCACCGTAGCTTTGGGCTATGTTATGGTCTTCATCGCTTATCAAGGCTATGGCAAGGTTCTTTTGTTCTACAAACTTATCGTGCTTTTGCATACTATCGCCACTTACTCCTAGTATAGTGCAGTTTAGTTTTGCAAACTTTTGTTTAGCTACTGTGAAGTCCATAGCTTGAGTGGTGCATCCTGGAGTGTTGTCTTTGGGATAGAAGTATAAAACCCACCCAACCGCCTGTCATACTTGCCATATTTATAGCCCCTTGTGTGCTATGAGCTTCAAATAGTGCTGCCTTGTCGCCTGCTTTTATCATATGTATCCTTTTTGGTTATTTTATCCAAACAACATAAACTATATTCATATGTAGCTTTTAGGCAAATACGATACAATCAGCCAAACCATAAAACAAAAGGCAGAGCAGTTGGATGAGATCTCAACATTTTTTTTCAATCTATCAAACCCACAAGAGCTTGCTGGCATATACGATATGCTTGGCTCATATGTTGTCCTCACGGACAATGTTCAGTTTGTCATAGCTTTGATATTGATAGTGTTTGTTCGTGGTATAGGTTATATGGTATCATCAAAAAAGGCAAAATCATACATATCAAATATGTTTTTTTCAAAAAACACGATAAAGATATCTAAACCCACACAAACTACCGCACCTGTAGCCAAGTCGCCACTTCGCCGTCCTATAGTTGGCACCATTGTTGCTACTTTTGGTTATGTAGCTTTTTTATACTATCCCAACTCATACTTGCATATGTTTGTGTTTTTAGCTCTTTTGAACAATCTTATAAATCTATGGCCTATGGGTATGTTCGATGGAGCGAAAATCGTGCCTTTGATAGACAAAAAATTGTATGTTGCAGGAGTGATAATAAGTATCGTAGCTATACTCAAGATACAGTCTGTTCTTTTGACAATATATATGTTTATAACTGCTATCCAAATAGCTTTGAGTCAGCACAAACCCATACACAGCAAGACAGATACCACATATGAATCTAAACACAATATCTCGTCATATCACCGATATATGTTGAGTTTGAGCTATTTTGTATTGATAGTATATCAATTTTATATGATAAAACTGCTATAAATATGGTATTGTTTAGACAAAAAAGATACAATACGATACAATCCACACAAGGCTATAATATATGACACCACAAGATTTTTTAGAACTATTTTTGCAACAAACCATAACATTTTTTGCGATACTTGACCCTATAGGAGTGAGTGCTATCATGTTGTCTTTGTTGCATACCAATATCACCACCAAGCAGACCAAACAAGTAGCCAAAAAAGTTACACTTACTATCGTATTTGCTTTTTTTGTCATCTTTTTTGCTGGAAATTTTTTGCTTGTGTTATTTGGTATAAACATAAATGCTGTCAAAATCATAGGTGGTATAGTGTTGCTTCTTATGTCTATCAAGATGATCCAAGGCACAGCAGCGAGTAAAAGAAACACAGATGGAGACAACCATGATGACTTAGCCATAGTGCCTATCGCTATACCTATACTGTTTGGTCCAGGTATATTTAGCACCATCATCATACTCGCTGAAAGCAATCAAACCTTTGTTGATAATGCTACAACAATATCGGCCTTTTTGTTTAATGCTCTTTTCGTGTATATTATCTTTCGAAATTCGGTCCATATCAAAAAGGTTCTCAGTCTAACCGGACAAAATATCATCACGAAGCTTATGGGTCTCATAGTGGGTGCTATCGCAGTTCAATTTATCATAGGTGGTATCACACAGCTTGTCAAGATATATTCATGATGCCTATATTTGTAAATAAAGACAAATTCTCAATAGGTTATATCAAGTTTGCAAAATAGTGTCCTGCCATTTTGTGCGCTGTGACAAAGTGCCTAATGCAAAAAGTGTCTTTTTGAGCTAAAATACATAACTATTCCGTGTTCGTTTGATGCTTCTATCACTTCGCTATCTCGTATGCTTCCGCCAGGCTGGATGACACAAGCGACACCAACCAAACTAGTTTCATCGATAGTATCACGAAATGGTATAAATGCTTCGCTTGCCATACTACAGCCAGACATATCTACCATCTGTTCTTTAGCTTTATTAGTAGCAGCTTTTGTAGCATCGACACGGCTGGTCATACCCATACCAATAGCCACAAGAGTTTTATTTTTGACATATGTTACGCAGTTCGATTTTGTAAGTGAAGCTATGATATATGCTATGCTCATATCTTCTATCTGTTTTTGTGTAGCTTTCTTTTTTGATTTTAAGATACTATTCGTTATCTCGTCTGGCTCAATATAGTCGCTATTTTGATAAACAAACCCACCGTTTATATGTTTGAAATCATATCTGTCATCGTTTGGTATAAGTTTTTTTGCATTTTGTGAAAATAGTTTTAATCTTTTTTTGCTTTCAAATACTGCCAATGCTTCTTGTGTGAAATCGCCAGCAATTATAACCTCAAAAAATATCTCGCTCATCTTTTTCGCTAACAACCCATCTACTATGCCATTGACCGCCACTACTCCACCAAAGGCACTAATTTTGTCGCAAATTAACGCACTATTGTAGCTGTCAAGCAAGTTATCTTTTATAGCAAAACCACAAGGATTGCCGTGCTTTACGATACATACAGCACTCACATCCCCAAAAGCTGTGGCTATATTTACAGCAGAGCTTATATCGCTCATATTGTTGAAGCTTGGTTCGCCTTTTTTTATACAAAAATTTTCGCTATAGTGGTTGTCAAACTGATACAGAGCACCTTTTTGGTGCGGATTTTCACCATATCTTGTGTCAAAAACTTTGTTGCCTGTTATAAATAGTTTTTCACCCATAGAGTTGTGATATCTTTTGTTCATATAGTTTGCTATGTTTGTATCATACGAAGCTGTATGTTCGAAAGCTTTTATCATAAGTTCTTTTCGAAACTCAATATCTATTTTGCCATTTTTGATATATTTGATAACTTTGTCGTAGTCTTTGATATCTGTCAATACGAGCACATTTTTGAAGTTTTTTGCACCGCTTCGTATCATAGCAGGCCCACCTATGTCTATGTTTTCTAAAATAGTATCAAAGTCATCTGTGGTTTTTGTCGTCTGTTCAAATGGGTATAGATTTACACAAATCAAATCAATATCACCTATACCTAACCTCTCTTTTTGCGATATGTGGTTTTTGTCTTCTCTTTTATACAATATAGCGCCATGTATATTTGGATGCAAGGTTTTCACACGACCATCTAAACACTCTGGATATTTTGTGATATCTTCAACTTTTTTAACCTCAATGCCAGCACTGCTTATAGCTTCAAAAGTACCTCCAGTTGATATAATATCAAATCCCAAATCTTTTAAATTTTCGGCGAACTTCACACAGTTAGTTTTGTCACTAACACTTATCAGAGCTCTCATATGTTGTCTTGTCTGGCTCGTTTTTGTTTCATTTTAGATGAAGCTAATTTTCTCATATCTTCAGTAGTATCAAGCTCGTCCATAATCTCAAGTCCCAATAAAGTCTCGATACAATCTTCGAGTGTCACGATACCATCGGTTTGCCCGTAGCTATCGGTCACTACAAACAAGTGAGCTTTTGATTTGATAAAATTGGTCAATGCCTTTGACACTGGAATATTTTCGTTTATGCTATCTACTTCTATCATGATATCATTTATCGTCAAGGTGTCGTCTTTGACAGCATATTTAAACAAACTTTTAGTAAGCACCATACCAACTATATCGTCAATTCCCTCGTCATACACAGGCACACGACTAAATTTGTAGGTTCTTTCGTCTTCTAACAACTCTTTGATGACAGTATCTTTTTGCACAGCAAATACAACACTTCGTGGGGTTAATATATCGGTGACTTTGACTTTCTTTAGTTGAAGTGAGTTTTTGATGATATCTGATTCTTGGTCATTTATGATACCGCTTTCTTCACCCAAAGTGGCTGATTGTATCAGTTCTTCTCTTGATACAGCATCTAAAACTTTGCCGTTGTTTATCTTTTTGGTTATAAATATAGTCAATATAACGATAGGATATGTGATAACTATAAACACTCTTATGGCTTTGGTTGCAAATGGTGCTAACTGTTTGTAGTATATTGCGCCAATAGTTTTGGGTATAATTTCACTCAAAAAAAGTATAGCAAATGTCAATACAATTGACACAACTATCACATAGAAACTATCATTTTGGAATACTATTTGTGCTTGTGCTCCAATTGCAGTAGCTCCTAATGTATTTGCTATGGTGTTGAGTATAAGTATAGATGATATAGATTCGTCTATGTTGGTTTTGAGTTTTTTCAAGCTCGTTCCAAGTTTTTGGTTTTGTTCTATCATGACATTGATATACGAAAAATTTATAGACAATAGCACCGCTTCTAGTATAGAACAAAGAAACGACACTGCGATGACCAAAACGATAAGCAGTATTAGTATTTCCACTATATACACTCACCTTTACTGGAATATGGATCCAATTAACTCTCCTGTTTTTACCTATTTTACCCAAACAATCTAAAACTAAAGTTTGTTTTCCCTAATATGTAGTAGTTGTTATATTTATAGCTGTAGATTATTGAAACTTTAGCCTCTAACTAGTTCTTTGGTTTCTAAAAATATTGTTGTCCATATCGTCACTCCTACCTCGCCCCTCAGTGAGACATCAATCGTATTTTCTTCAAAATTTCTAAAAACTATCGTATTTTTGAAAAACTTTATTTAAGTGTTTTTATGTTATAATATAAAAATAACTTAGCTACTTCAAAAGTGGATGAGAAAAAGGATAAAATATGTTTAGAGTTATTATGAGTTTTGTGGTTTCGTTTTTGTTTATATCTTGTGGTGCTACAAATCAGCCAAGCAAATCAAGCGATACAATATCTAATATCGATTATAAACCATGGGGTTATATAGCAGAACACGGAAGCTTTAGTATACAAATACCATCAACTTGGGATGTCAAAAAAGTTAGTGCTCTACATAATTTTCCTTCAACATTTAGCTTTCGTGCAAATCAAGGAGATAGTTTTACTATCTTATTGACTCCAATATATAACAAATCATTTAACAGTTCTAAAAACATAAAGTATTTGATGCAAAAAGAACTCAAGACGCTTATTTTAACCGCAGTAAACAAAGATGAAAAACTTAAAAAACTAACAAAAAGCAAACACGAAGGATATTATTTCCAGCTTTTAGATAGTCGGCCAATAAAAAAGGGGGAGTATAAATATGTAGTCAGGCTTGGTATTGGGGCAGGAAAACTACTAATAAGTGCGACTATTTTGACAAATGAAAAAAATCTACCAGCTATCACCCATATGATAAACGCACTTAAAAATGCTAAAATTATTGATTCTCCGCCTAAAAGTAAATGAAAAAACTGTTGATAAACTTCAGAAATATATACCATGCATATAGCAAATCAGAAACAAATATCTCTCACAAAATCGTCTATTGATAGAGATATAGATTTTGGTCTAACTTATAGTATATAAGCACACACAAACTATAGACATAGAAGCGAAGTAATGCTTGTCAGTACTTATTTACCTTTTTTGAGAATATACAGTAGATAAAGCCTTATAAACCCTATGACATCTGTGTCTATTCTTACATTTTGTATATGTATCTTTGCTTTTATTTTGTCATTTTCATAAATATAAGTTAAATCTTTTTCATCTATATTTTTTTTGTCTTTAGCATACAACCTTTGAAAAAACTCTTTCATATCTATAGTTGTGAATTTTGCTCCACTTTTATCTGTAATACTGATTTGGTTTTTATCAAATTCAAAATACAAACCATGTTTGTTGTCTCGGTTTGTATTGAGTGTGATTATTTGTAATTTGTCATAACCTAAAATATCTATACTACTCACAGGATGATTAAACAATTTACTATTAGAATTTGTGTCGGGATATTTATACTCCAACTTGCTTACATAGTCAAAACCCAATTTTTTCGTAGCATATTTTGGGAAATTATAAATACTTTCTATTTTCATATTTTTGTCATTTTTAAAATCCTTGACTATATTTGACATGACTGGCTCTATACCATCTAAACCATAATTATTTACGATATAATTGATCACATCAGATACCTCGTATCGTATCTTTAGGTCTGTGTTTTGGGATAGATTGTTGTCATCTATGAGGTGCTTTAGCTTTTGGGACTGGAGCTTCAAGGACACATCGTATGAACCTATATATCCTATCTGACTGACAAATATAATGCCACACAACGACATAAAGACATATTTGTATTTGGGATCTTTAGAAACTATAAAATACAACGATATAAAAAACAACCAAGCACCAAGTATGGCTACCATATATCTATCTACAGACACACTATAGTCATATATTCGCACCCCTATAGCTAATCCTAACACAAATGTTTGCAAAAATATAGCTATCCATAGAGCTTTTTTGTATCTGTTGTGTGTATCGACATAATACGGAGTCCAAGATAGGTATGTAAATATAGCGATAGATGAAAATGCTATTATCATCCACGATATTATGCCTTTTGGCATATCAAAAGTCCATATCATCTGTGCTGTGTATAGATATAGTATGACAAAATAGACAAAAACAAGTGGGCTCAATATGTATTTAGTCAATATTATTATGTATTTGTTGGCTTCATTGCCTTCTAATATCAGAGGCTCTTTTGGTATCTGCCATAGGAAAAACAAAACAGCAAATATACCTGTGACAATTAGCCATATGTGCATATATATATTATTATCTATATCCAACTCAAACAATTCAACTACGGAAGCTATAGCTCCTATGATACCAAGATAGAGTATCAAGCTAACTACAACCGTAAATACCAACGACCACAATATATGAAACATATATTTCCATACCAAACTATTTGAGATATCTTTGCCAATAAATGGTATGAAAAATATTGATAAGAAAAACATCAACACCAAAAAAATCTCTCTAAATATGATATAGTCTGGAGTATCACCAAAATCAGGTGGCAGTATCATATAATACAAGAATATTAAAATAGCACAGACAGTGTGGGCTATATATGTGATCGTTTTATTTTTGAAGTTTTCTGTAAGCAAAGTAGAAGAGGTAAAAACAAATATGGCCAATATACTTGCAAACAATATATCTTGTAAGTATGTGTTGCTATTTTCTATCTCGTAAATGCTCAAAGCCGTAGCTATAACTGCAAACAACACAATAGAAGGAAATCTCGCGATAGTTGATATAGTATTGATTAGTAGTTTGTCATATGAAAATAGTTTTTTATACATTATAATCCTTTGTTTTAACAATAAAGGAGTTGTATCAAGATGGTGCGGATGAAAGGACTTGAACCTTCACGCTGTTAAGCACTAGATCCTAAGTCTAGCGTGTATACCAATTTCACCACATCCGCAAAAGTAGTTTATGATACCTAAAAAAGATAAAATAAACAAAAATAAATGGTACTCCCTACACGATTCGAACGTGTGACCTACGCCTTAGAAGGGCGTTGCTCTATCCAGCTGAGCTAAGGAAGCACAAATTAGGAGTAAATGGGGTAAGTAATGGGGATCGAACCCACGACCTTCTGAACCACAACCAGACGCTCTAACCAACTGAGCTATACCTACCATACATAACAATGGTCGGAGTGAGAGGGTTCGAACCTCCGACCCCCTGGTCCCAAACCAGGTGCGCTACCAGACTGCGCTACACTCCGAAAATTGCTTCATTTTATCGTATAAAGCTTAAGGTGCCCTTAAATTTACTCACAAATGGCACAACACAACTACTTGTGTTCAAAAAAGACAACTATAAGGTTGTTTTTGTATTATGCGTTATGACAATATTTTTGATAATTTTTGGCACTATTGCTGGAGCTGTTGGTGGGTTTTTTGGTGTTGGCGGAGGTATGACACTCATACCTATGCTTGTGCTTGTGGGTATAGACATAAAAACTGCTATATCAATATCTATATTACAAATGGTATTTACATCGATTTTTGGTAGTTTTTTTAACTACAAAAAAAACAACACCGTTTTAAAAGATGGTTTTATTTTAGGACTTGGTGGTTTTAGTGGAGGTGTGTTTAGTTTTGTGTCTTTGACTTATATAAGTGATAGTGTTTTAAAATACCTCTTTTTAACAGTTGTGTCATTTGCTATATATAGAATATCAAAAACCACATATGATAAACCAACCATTAAAAAAACTCACAATATGTTTTTGTTGTATGTCGTAGGATTTTTTGTAGGTTTGTTTGCTATGAGTATAGGAGTTGGTGGCTCTGTTTTACTCATACCAATACTCACATCGTATATGTATTATAACTTTAAAGATGCTTCAAGTTTAGGTCTATTTTTCGTGATATTTAGCTCAACTGCCGGGTTTTTGTCGCTTAGTTTTGCTGGACTGATGAATTATGAGTATGGTTTGATTGTAGCTATATCTTCAGTGTTGGGTGTATATATAGGTATAAACCTCAAAAATAAAACAAACACAAAAAACTACAAAAGTTTGATATTGGCTTTGTATATTGTAGTGTTTGTATCTATGATATTTAAACTATAAGTACCGATATACGAGGTGGGCTTATGTTGTTTCGATAAAATACAAAGATGAAAAGAAATTGTATACAAAAAGCAGTAGCCTTCACAGGCATATCGGGTAGCGGAAAAACTTCTGTCATAGTCAAAATAGCAAATATACTTCAAGACGAAGGTTATAAAATAGCTATAATCAAACACGACCCCAAAGACAAAGCGATGTTTGACAAGGAAGGCAAAGATAGCTTCAAATTTTCGCAAACCAAAGCAGATGTAGTGGTCACAAGCCCATTTAAAACAACATATTTCAAACCCAAACCACTTGATATCAAAGCGATAGCAAAGATGGTCTCTCCTTTTGATTTTTTGCTTGTGGAGGGTTTGAAGAGCTTAAATCTACCAAGGATATGTATATGTAGAGGTATAGTAGATGAGGGGTATTTTGATATAAGTGATACTATAGCTATAGACCACACGATAGACAAAAATATACTTCCAAAAGGTGTCAAACTATTAAACCTAAACGATACCAATCAAATAGTCGCTTGGATAAAACAAAACGCAAAGGAGATGAAAGTTTGAATAAAGATATACAATTAATAATAAACACTATAAAAATATGCTCTATCAAAATCAAGCATATCATAGAAAAAGGCGACACAACAAAAAGTGATAGTCAAAACAGCACAGGCGACACCCAACTCAAGCTTGACATACAAAGCGATATCGTGATACAAAATGAGCTTTCAAAACTTAAGTGTGTTAGGTCAATTGTCAGTGAAGAGCAAGATGAGATCATAAATATAAATCAAAATGCAACATACAATATAGCATATGACCCACTCGATGGCAGTAGTTTAGTAGATGTAAACTTGAGTGTTGGCTCTATATATGGTATATATCAATACTCATATAGTGGCAAAAATATAGTAGGTGCCGTTTATGTTGTGTTTGGTCCAAGAGTAGAGATGGTCGTAGCTATTGATAAACAAGTCAAATTATATAGACTACTTGACCATAGTTTTGAATATATTCAAGATATCCATCTACAAACAAAAGGCAACATATTAGCTCCTGGTTCAACACAAGCTATGTGGTATCCGCACCACAAACAGATGATAGACGATTTTTTTACTGATGGTTATAGACTTAGATATAGTGGCGGTATGGTGCCAGATTTGCATCAAATTTTGCTCAAAGGTGGAGGTTTGTTTTCATACCCTGCTACAAAAGACTTAACAAAAGGCAAGCTAAGACAACTATTTGAGGTGTTTCCTTTTGCTTTGGTTTTTAAGTTCGCTGGTGGCGATGCTATAGATGGCGAACATAAACTGCTTGATATCAACACAACACATATTCACGATACGACTGCTTGTTTTTTTGGTAGCTTACAAGAGATAAAAAAAGTTTATGAGGTTTGGTCATGAACGAAGAAAAGATAGACGAAACTTTAGAGCAAAACATAATCACTCTAAAACAGTGTCAAAAAGACAAAAAGCTCGACACTTGTAGCGATTGTGATAGTGTGATAAATTGCGACATAAGAAAAGCATATGTCAAAGCTGTATATGACTCTATGAACAAGGACAAAACTGGTGGCTTTGAATTTTAAAGGTGCTCTAAAAGTGGCAGACACTACAAACAACAGACCACATATCGTAGTGTATGTGTTCTTTTTGGTGCATATGTTTGCTTTTGGTGGTAGTGGGTTTTATCTGGCATATGGTGAAGATACACCATATATCATGACACTTATGCACGGTAGTATTGCTATATTTGTGTATATTATATTTTATATTACTTTATTTGGTTTAGACAAGGTTGTCTGGATGTTCATCAATGCCATACTTGGTTTAGCACAGACATATTTTGTGATAAATTTTTTAGGCCAATTTTTTGTGAACAATTGGGATTTTTACAACTACCCATTTTATAGACATATTATACCAGCTATTTATATTGTTTTGTATCTATTTTTAATTCGGCAGCTTATATATGACATAATCAAAAATGAAAAAATAACAAACTTTATATTTATATTTATCAATATTATTATGTATCTATATTTTTATATCGGTTCATTATAGTGCAAACAACAAAAAAGGAGAAAATATGAACGAAGTTTTATACCGAAAAACCATAAACGACTTTGAAAATATATTTACAAATAGTTGGCAAGCAGAACAAACACGACAATACTTGATAAAGTTATATCAAGATGGTGAAACATTTGAACAAATAGCAGCTGCTTCGAAAGTTATGTCCGAGCATAGCCTCAAACTTCCTATCGCACGAGAGCTTCAAAACTCACTTTTGGACAATTGTGGCACAGGAGGCGATAGAAGCGACAGCTTCAATATATCTACAACCGTATCAATACTACTTAGTGCTTGTGGATGCAAAGTAGCAAAACACGGAAACAAAAGTATCACAAGTCAAAGCGGAAGCGCAAATATGCTTGAAGCTTTGGGTGTGAATTTGGATCTTGATATATCAAGCCAAGTAGATATGCTTTTGCATACAAATTTTGTGTTTATGTTTGCTATTTATCATCATAAAGCCATGAAGCATATTATGCCTATTCGCCAATCTATAAATCACAGAACCATATTTAATATCTTGGGCCCTTTGACAAACCCTGCTTGCGTAAAAAAACAGCTCATAGGTGTATTTGACAAAACCTTTTTGTCAAATATAACCAAAGCACTCAAACTAAATCAAAGCACAAGTGCTATAGTAGTATCATCTAAAGATGGTCTTGATGAAGTATCTATAAGTGATATTACCTATGCTTGTAGTCTAAGAAATGGCGACATAAATAGTTTTGTGATAAATCCAGAAAAAGTTGGCTTGAAGTTTTGGGCGAAAAATGATATAAAAGGTGGCAATCCAAAAGAAAATGCTAAAATAACAAAAGATATACTGCAAGGCAAAACAACAGGAGCCAAGCTTGATATTGTCCTGTTAAACTGTGCTGTAGCACTTGTAGTTGATGCCAAAGTAGATAATATAAACGATGGTATTGAGTTGTCAAAAACAAGCATATATGATGGCAATGCTTCAAAAAAACTTGAACAAATAATCGATGTCTCAAATAGTTTTTGATAAAGTTATAGGCCTTGATGGTATTCAAGATGTGGCAAAAAAGTTAGATGGTATTATCAATAAACAAAATCAAGTAGTTTTGTTACAAGGAGATTTAGCAAGTGGCAAGACAACTTTTGTTCAACAGTATCTAAAACTAAAAAAAATAGAAACAAAAGCCACAAGTCCTACATTTAGCTTACAAAATATATACGATGATTTTGTATATCATTATGATATGTACAATAGCTCGTTTGAAAAATTTGTAGCTATGGGTTTGTTCAATGAGCTTGAAAAAATTGGCTTACATTTTGTAGAATGGGGGGATGAAAAGTTTGAAAGTATGTTAAAGTTGTATGGGTTTGACAGCTTGAAAATAGAGATAAAAAAACACCAAAATAAAAGGAGATATATAATATGCATAAATTAGAAGCGATAAATTTGACAAAAACAATAAAAGACAACAAGATACTTCAAGGTATATCATTGGAGGTAAATAGTGGCGAAGTAGTAGGATTGTTAGGGCCCAATGGGGCTGGCAAAACTACGACTTTTTATTGTATATGTGGTCTTGTGCCACCAAGTAGTGGAGAAGTTTATTTTGATGGGCAACATATCACAAACAAACCTTTGCATGCTCGTGCTTTGATAGGTGTTGGTTATTTGCCACAGGAATCCTCGATATTTAAAGACCTCACAGTAGAAGAAAACCTAAAACTCGCAGCACAAATTTCTATAAAAAACAAACGCTCACAAGAGAAAAAAATAGAAGAGTTATTAGGTTTGTTTGATATAGAACCCATAAGAAAACAAAAAGGGGTTAGTTTGAGTGGTGGCGAGAGGCGGCGTGTCGAGATAGCAAGATCTCTTGTGCCAAATCCAAAGTTTTTGCTACTTGATGAGCCATTTGCTGGTGTTGATCCAATAGCAGTAAATGACATACAACAAGTCATATCTCAACTTATAAAGATAGGCATAGGAGTGTTGATAACTGACCACAATGTTCGTGAAACTTTGCAAATATGCGATAGAGCTTATGTCATAAAAAATGGCGAACTTTTAGCAAGCGGCAAAGCAGATGACATAAAAAACAACAAGCAAGTAAGAGAGGGTTATTTGGGAGAAGATTTTGTTTTTTAGGTCTGTAGTTGTATGGCTTTTTATTGTTTGTGTTGTATTTGGATTTGATACTACAAAGTTAAACCAATCTTTAAACACTAAACCAAGCCCAGTTAAACTTCAAAATATCTCAAACTTTTTTTTAAACTCTCCATATATATTTTCGCCACTTGGTGAAGGCAAAGGAATAGATACAGACACAAGGTTTAGGATAGATAAGTTTGATTGCACTACATTTGTAGAAACTATGTTGGCTTTAACCATGTCAATAAATATAGCCCAAGCAAAACAAAATCTTGATATCATAAGATACAGCGGAAAAGTTGATTTTAAATATAGGCGACACTTGCCAGCTTTGATGTGGAAACCACAACTTATAAGTTTTGGATTGCTTGAAGATATCACAAAGAATATAAAAGATTTCACTACAATTATCAAAAAACCAAATAAAAAACAACTAACAAATGATATGAAGTTTCTATCTAATTTTTTAGAAACCTACAGTATTGATTATATACCACTTGATAAAATTGAACAAAATATCCCAAATATCCCAAATGGCTCGATAGTAAATGTAGTGAGAACCAACAACAATAAAAAACTTATGACTATAACTCACCAGATGCTTTTATTTAAAAAAGAGGGTAAGATATTTTTTCGTCATGCTTCAAGTAATCCATACAAAAAAGTGGTAGATGAAGATCTAAAATCTTTCATAAAACGTGTATCAAAATTTAAGTGGAAAGTAGTAGGCATCAATATCCTTAAGATAAATTATGACAAATAAGACAAAATTTGTCTTATTTTGGGTTAGTTTAATTCTTTTTTGATAATATTGGTTTCAATTTAAATTAAAGGAGAAATATGTTAGTGACAAAAAAAGCCCCAGATTTCACAGCGACTACGGTGTTGGCAAACGGGCAGATACAAGAAGATTTTAACTTATACAAGAACTTTGGAGACAATGGAGCAGTGCTGTTTTTTTATCCACTTGATTTTACATTTGTTTGTCCATCTGAGATAATTGCTTTTTCAAAAAGAGCAGATGAGTTCAAAAAAAGAGGTATCAATATCATCGGTGTATCAGTTGATAGCCAATTTTCACACTTTGCTTGGAGAGAAACAGCTGTTGAAAATGGAGGAATAGGCCGTGTTAATATGCCACTGGTGGCTGATTTGACTAAATCAATAAGCAAAGATTATGATGTTTTACTTGATGGTGGTGTGGCTTTAAGAGGTTCGTTTCTTATAGATAAAGATGGCACAATCAGACATCAAGTTGTAAATGACCTGCCACTTGGTAGAAATATTGACGAGATGATACGTATGGTTGATACCATGCTTTATACAAACGAACATGGAGAAGTATGCCCAGCAGGTTGGGTTAGCGGCGATGAAGCGATGAAAGATACTACTGCTGGAGTAGCAGAGTATTTGAAAAACCACGAAGGAGATTTGTAATGCCAAAAATAAACAAATATGTAGATATAAGCGAAGTAGATAGAGAAGCAAAAAAAGATTTGATAGACAGACATAGTCCGTTTATACATTGCGAAAATAGTGCTAAAGTAGGAGAACCGTTCGAAGTTGTCGTCAAGATGGGCAACGAATACACACACCCTGATGATTTTGACCATTATATTGAGTCTGTGTCGTTGTTCAATGGTGACACTTTGTTAGCAAGGGCTACTTATGTGCCGGGAACTCTCGGGAACATAAAAGCACACAATACGACAACTTTCACGATAATTCCGCAAGGCAAAAAACTAAATTTGGTTGCACACGGATATTGCACCAAGCATGGTATTTGGGAAGGAACTTCTAAAGAGGTATCAGTTGGGTAAATTGTAAAAACTCACGAAAAAACACACGAGCTGTGTTCTAAACTTGAGTTTCAAACAGTTGTTTGGGTATGGCATTGAACTTAACTTTTTTGCCAATACCCAATGGCGACAACGCCTCTTTGGTTTCGTCAAATAGTTTGTGTTTGGTTTGTCCTATTATATTCCACCCGCCTGCACTATCTTGTGGATACACAGCAGTTTGGTTGTCTGCTATACCTACACTTCCTTTGAGCACTTTTTTTCGAGGGCTTTTTAGTCTTGGTGTTGCTATGGCGTCATCTACTAAACCCAAAAACCCAAAGCCAGGCAAAAAACCCAAAGCATATACATAATATATATTTTTTGTGTGTATAGCTACTATTTCATCTATGGTTATGTTTTTTGTTTTTGATATCTGTTTTAGGTCAAGTCCATAAGATATATCATAACACACATCAATATCAATAATATCATCGTCATCTATTGTGTGAGTTGGTATATAGTTTGTTATAATTTTTTTTAGACTATTTTTGATAGAAAAAAAATTATATTTAAATATATCAAAACTCAAAAATATAGTAGTATACGATGGAATTATTTCATATATAGCTTCGTCATTTAACTTCATTATTGCGTTGAAACCATTTTGCACTTTTTGTGATATATCCTGTGATATAACCTCGCCAAACGATATAAGCAAACTATTTACGGAAGTTTGTGATATTTGCATACAGTTTTGCTATTTGTCTATCATATATTGTGGCAAAAAACTGACGATTTCCGGAAATATAGTTATAATAGCAACTGCAAGTAACATAAGAAAGAAAAATGGCATAGTAGCTTTGAGAATATACTCTATCTTTTCACCACTTATGCTTTGTATCACAAAAAGAGAAAATCCAACAGGTGGGGTGATTTGTGATAATTCAACCATAAATACCAAAAATATACCAAACCAAAGTGGGTCAAACCCTGCTATCACAACTATAGGTAAAACTATAGGTAAAGTCATAACTACAATTGATATGCCATCAAGTATCATACCCAGCACCACATACATCAAGCCTACGATGAGTATGAGCATATATGGTGACAATCCCAAAGTTGTGATATATTCGCTCAAAGCCGAGGCTATGCCCAAAAACCCAATAACCTGCGACAAAAATCCAGCTGCTGCTATTATGAAGCTTATCATCACCGATGTTTTAATAGTATTCAATAAAGCTGTCTTAAATATATTTAAGCTAAAACTGTGAAAATATACGGCTAATACTATTGACCCTACAACACCCAGCGATGCCGCCTCAGTGGGAGTGGCAAATCCACCATAGATAGAACCCAAAACCAAACCAATAAGCAAAAATATAGGAGCTAAATCTTTGAGTGAGTTTAGCTTGTCTTTTGTCGTAAATGTCTCTGTCTCGCTGGGTTCTACTGTCTTATCTACTTTTGCTACTATCATGATATATATAGAGTATATGGTTGCAAGCATAAGCCCTGGCAATATGCCACCTATAAAAAGCTTGCCTATAGATACATCGGACAGCACGCCATAGATAATCATAATCAAACTAGGTGGTATCAAAAACCCCAAAGTTCCACTACCGGCAAGTGAACCTATAGCCAAAGATTTACTATAACCTCTTTTTTTTAATTCACTTAAAGTTATCTTACCAACAGTTGCTGTGGTAGCTGCGCTTGAGCCTGATACTGCTGCGAACAGCGAACAAGCAGCAACATTGACATGCAAAAGCTTTCCGGGTATATAGTTAAGCCAAGGCTTAAGACCATTTAAAAGTTTTGTAGATATTGTTGACTTATATAGTATCTCTCCCATAAGTATAAACATAGGTAAAGCGGCTAGTGACCACGAGTTAAGAGAGTCGTATAATGAGCTTGCCATCAGGTCGCCGATTTTATCAAATATAGATATCACAGGTGGCAGATTGTTTTCATATATAAGCATACCAACAACTCCACTTAGAAGCAAAGATATGCCTATCCATATAGATGATAGCAAAAACACAAACATCACAGCTATGACTATGATAGCCAACAAAAGTGGGTCAGCTATCATTTGATATCCTTTTTGACATAAAAGCTAAAATACTCAGCACAAAAAGAGTTATACCTATAGGCATAACAATTTGTGTAAGATATAGTGGGGTTTCGGACACGGCTTCGGATAACATCTCCATATCGTATGCGTCGTATGTAAACAGTATTGTCCTATACAAGATAAACGACAATATACACAAGCTCAAAACAGATGCGACCATATCTATGGTTTTGTTTTTGTTTTCATCCAACCTTGAGGTGATAATATTGATCCTTATGTGTGCTTTGTGTTCAAATGTATATGCCAGACCTAAAAAGATTGATGCTAAATACAGATAGCCACTATATTCATCGGCAATCATTGTAGAAAAGTCGAAAAATTGACGACCCACTATCTCTACCATGATAAGAACCACGAGAGATACTATCAAAACCGCAGACAAGTAAGCTCCCCACAAGGAGAGCTTACTAGAAAAATCATAAAAACTTTTCATCTATTTTTTGTATTTTTTAAATATTTCTTTGATATCTTTTGAAGCACCTTTTAAGTAATCGCTTAACATATCTTTTGCTATCTTGTTTAGCTCTTTTTGAAGTTTGGCACTTGGTGCTGATACTTTTAAGCCATTTTTGGTCAAAAGTGATAGAGAGTCTTTGTCTACTTGTCGCACTGCTTTCCATTGAGATACTTCTATCTCTTTAGCTGCCTTTAGCATAGCTTTTTGTTGTGTTTTGTCCATAGAGTTCCAGTAGTCAAGGTTTATAGTGACCGCTTGAAGTGGGTAGGCGTATTGGATCTTGTTGAAGTTTTTCAACACTTCCCAAAACTTGCCATTTTTGCCTGACTCAGATGATGTGACAACAGAGTTTACCATACCAGTTCTCAAAGCAGAATACACTTCACCCCAAGGCAAAGCAACAGCATCGCCACCTGCTTTGTTTATGAAATTTGCAGAATTTTTATCGTAAGTTCTAGTTTTTAGGCCTTTGAAATCTTTTGTAGAGTTTATAGCTTTGCTTGAATACAATCCAGATGCAGGCCACGAAACAGAATATAGAAACTTTTGGTTCCATTTTTTCGCTGTCTTTGCATATGCTTTTTTTGAAAGTTGGTATAACCTAAAAGCATCATCATAGTTAGTCGCTACAAACGGCAAAGCAGATATACCAAACACTTTGCCACCACCTGCTGTAAATGGTATAAACATATCCGTCATAGCTACTGTGCCATCTTTGACTGCTTTTAGTGGGTTGCCCTTGACAAGCGATGAACCAGCATGCACTTTGATCTTGACTGTGCCTTTGGTGTATTTGTCTACAAGCTTACTAAACTCCACAGCCCCTTTGGTGTGAAAGTTTGTCGCTCCATATTTGGCATTTAAATCCATCTTGACATTGCCTGCCACCGCTATACTAACTATAGCAGCTAGTGTTATTATCTTTTTGAACATCTGTTCTCCTTTTTATTTTCATCTCAATTGTTTTCACAAAAGAAAGCTAATAATAACAGAAATTTCTTAATTTAGATACAGTTTTCTATAATTTTTTTAAAATCATCTTTATGCCAACTCGCTGTGCCTATTAGCACTCCATCTACATTTGGTATATTGATGATATCTTTGATATTGTCTAACTTGACACTGCCTCCATATAGTAGTGGTGCTGTTGTTTTTTTGGCCAGTTTTTTATGTATTGTGGCTATATCGTCTAAACCACAACTAACCCCTGTGCCTATAGCCCAGACAGGTTCATATGCTACAATCATATCTTTATAACTCAAGTCAATACCATCGAACTGCTCTTGAATATAACCCAATGTTTGACTTAAACCTTGATTTTTAATATCCAATGGCTCACCAACGCAATATATTATTTTATATCCAAGAGCTTTAAAATAGTTAAACTTTAGCGATACTGTTTTTTGTGTTTCGTCAAGTATATGTCGCCTTTCACTATGTCCTATGAGTATGGTTTTTATATCAAACTCATCAAGATGAGAGTGCCCTATTTCACCCGTATATGGACCATCTTTAACATAAAATGCATTTTGTGTTCCAATACATAGATTTGAAACAGTGTCAAAATTGTCAAGAGCAGTTGAGGGTGGAAATATGTATATGTCATTTTTTATATTTTCATCTTTTAAAAATTTGTTTATATCGTTGATAAACTCATTTGTGCTTTGTCTTGTATGATTTGTCTTAAAATTGCTTGCTATTATTTTCATATTTTTCCTTTTTTTGTATTTTATCATTTTTAAATAAATTCTAAAAGTTTTTTACACGAGAACAATTTGATTTTTGATAAAAATATTTTTATCTATTTTTGGTATTTTATAAATATATTTCTGATATCTTCTGTAGCATCTATAAGGTATTGGTTTAGCATATCTTTTGCTGCGACATCTAATTCTTTTTGTAGTTTAGCACTTAGATTTGCTACTTTCATACCATTTTTAGATAACAAAGATAATGAATCTTCATCTACTTGTCGCACCGCTTCCCATTGTATTTTTTCTATCTCGCTCGCCGCTTTTAGCATAGCTTTCTGCTGTGCTTTATCCATAGAGTTCCAGTAGTCAAAGTTTATAGTAGTGCCATGAAGAGGATAAGCATATTTTATTTTTGTGAAGTATTTAAATGTTTTCCAAAACTTATTATATTTACCCGCTTGAGATGAAGTAAGAGCAGCATCGAGTGTAGGGATTATCATAGATGAATAAGTGTTAATCACATTGCCATCTACTTTAGGTCACCTCTAAAAACCTCTATGCTCATTGCTTTAGGATAGCTTTTCATATTGTTGAGTTCTGTTTTGATGGACTACCTGGGTAATTCGAAAGACAGAACTCAACAATATGAAAAGCTATAC
>Ga0164315_10000969_pt1 | contig 21036 bp, 13 predicted proteins | sample GuaBasSedimGuay6_FD_113737 | JGI IMG/M metagenome (GOLD analysis project Ga0164315, IMG submission 113737) | Subseafloor sediment microbial communities from Guaymas Basin, Gulf of California, Mexico - Guay6, Core 4569-2, 0-3 cm | ecosystem: Environmental > Aquatic > Marine > Hydrothermal vents... | reverse complement strand
AGTCTTGGATTGACGACTTTGGTCCACATTCGTATGAGAATAGAGACTATACAGTTTCAATTTGGTGGAGGAAGTTAGCCGGTAATCCAACGATAAGGTGGCCGATTTCCGGTAGTTGGTCCGATTGATAATATTCAGGTTGGAATTGTTAAGGTAAATGTCCACATCTTCACCAATAAGCCCGTAACCGGCACTCATGGTTTGGGTACTCCGATTCACCTTTTCCGCACTAAGTGATAAGAAAAAACCCAGCTTGTTATCAAAAAAGCGGTTGCTAACCTCGCCCAGGAGTTTGTAGTTCCCGAAATAGCTGTTCAGGTTGTTGTAACCTCCCTGTGCCATTATATTATAATGCAGTCCCTCGGGAGTATCCTGTAGCATCAGGTTGACCGTTCCTCCCACCGAATTTGCTTCCATATCAGGCGTCAATGACTTGTAAACCTCTACACCCTGGAGGACATACTGCGAAATCCCGCTGATATTTGCTCCCCGGGTGGTGTTGCTGGAGCTGGGAAGTGTAATACCTTCCAGGGTCACATTTGTATAGCGCGGCTCCAATCCGCGTATAACGATCTGTGAACCTTCCCCTCCGGAACGTAATACGGAAACCCCCGGAAGCCGTCCAATGGCCTCCACCGCATTGGCATCCGGATTCTCCTGCAGGCGGTCCGGAGAAACCACATTTACCAGGGTAGTTGAGTTGAGCTGTTGATTTCGGGCCCCGATCTGTCCTTTGGCCTGCATTGTAATAACAACTTCATCAAGGGATGTAGCATCCGACTCCAGTACTATGTCAATGGTCCGCTGGTTACCCACAGTTACCTCCTGGTCAGTGTATCCAATGAATGAAAATACAAGCACGCTTTCTTCACCAGCAGTCATGATACTGTAATTTCCATTTAGTTCAGTTATGGTTCCCATTGTTGATCCTTTAACCATAACAGCTGCGCCAGGTAAAGCTTCGCCTGTTTCTCCGTCGGTGATCTTTCCTGTTACACGTATTCTGCCCTGTTGGGCTGACAAACTGCTTGCAACCAGAAGAAGAATTATTCCACAAAAACTTTTGAATTTCATCATGAAGGGTTTGTTTTTAGTCATTAGTAAGGGTGGGTCATTGGGAAATAATGGCTCTATCACTTCCAAAATTATATGATTTCCACCACTTTGTCAAGACCTTAGATGTTTGTCGTTTTGTGTATTTTGATAGTTTATAAACGTATCTCTATTTATATAAATAATTCTCAAAGCAAAGATTACATATTTTACTTCTTCATAAAAATAGAGGTTTGAAGGTGGCGGGACTTTCAGAACTGTCCAATTTGTTTCAAAAATTGTCCATTCTAACCCAGTTGGACAATTTCGTTGGCTTAATGGACAAAACTTAAAGTTTCCTAAAGCCATTGGCTCTATTTTTATATTAAACTACAAGTGATCTAAAATGCAGAAAGGAATTGTTTACGCCACCCTAATGCTTTTGTCATTGGTTTCATGCCAGCAACCAAGCCAAAATCCATCTACTCATAATACAAGCCGGACAAAAAACGAGATTACCCGGGAATATCTCTCCCCGGTACGAATACTCTGGACATCCGGCGAAGGAGTGGTGAATGCTGAACGCTTTCTCAAACCGGGAACCGGACAGGCCGACCTGGTGGGTGACGATCTGTGTACCCTGGTGGGAGGTTCTGAGAACCCACCATCTTTATTGCTTGATTTTGGGAAAGAGCTGCATGGAGGGATCGAGATTGTAACAGGTAGCTTTCCCGGACAAGATCCGGTTACCGTAAGGATTACACTTGGAGAATCGGTGACGGAGGCAATGAGCCGGGTTGGAGAGTCCAGTGCCACAAATGACCATGCCATCAGAGACTTTACCCTGCCACTACCCTGGTTGGGAAAGACCGAGATTGGAAACTCTGGATTCCGGTTTGCAAGAATCACGCTGGTAGATTCGGAGCGCACCCTGCTACTAAAAGAGATTCGGGCCATATCTGTCTACAGAGATATACCCTGGATAGGATCCTTCAACTCCAGCGACGAACGTTTAAACCAGATCTGGGAGACCGGTGCACGAACGGTACATCTGAATATGCAGGAGTACTTATGGGATGGCATCAAGCGCGACCGGCTGGTCTGGGTGGGTGATATGCACCCAGAGGTTTCAACCATTCTTTCTGTATTCGGTTACAATGAAGTGGTTCCCAAAAGCCTTGATATGATCAGTGAGATCACTGAACTTCCCAACTGGATGAACGGGATCTCTTCTTACAGCATGTGGTGGATCCTGATCCATTATCAGTGGTATATGAGTAATGGTGATCTTGATTATCTTGCCAAAAACCAGGAGTACCTCTTTGAATTACTGGACGTATTAGAAACCAGGATCAGTGATTCGGGCAAAGAGGAGCTGGATGGGAATCGCTTCCTGGACTGGCCCACCAGTCCGAATAAAGAGGCTATTCATGCCGGACTCCAATCCATGATGGTTATGACCTTCAATGCCGGAGCTGAAATCGCCGACATTCTTGAAAAACCTGAGCTGGCAGCAAAGTACAAGCAGAACGTCCAGTTACTCAAACAATATGTTCCCGATCCCAACGGCAATAAATCGGGAGGTGCCCTGTTGGCTCTTTCGGGATTAGTGGATCCCGTTGATATGAACAGAGAGCTGCTGGCCATAGATCCATTATCAGGAGTTTCTACCTTCTACGGATTTTATGTGCTTCAGGCCAGGGCTATGGCAGGAGATTACCAGGGAGCCATGGATGTGATCAGGAATTATTGGGGAGCCATGCTGGATCTTGGAGCTACCACTTTCTGGGAGGATTTTGACCTGGAATGGGCCAAAAATGCAGGACGCATCGACGAAATGCCCACAGAGATTACCAACGATATTCATGCCGATTATGGCAACTACTGTTATGTGGGTCTCAGGCACAGCCTTTGTCACGGTTGGGCCAGCGGCCCCACCACATGGTTATCACAGCATGTACTGGGTGTACAGGTAATTGAACCAGGTTGTAAGGCAGTTAAGATTGATCCACACCTGGGCGACCTGGATTGGGTAGAAGGTACCTACCCCACTCCATTAGGAACCATTAAAGTCAGGCATGAAAAACAGTCCGATGGCACCATTAAGTCAGATATTCAACTGCCAAAAGGAGTCAGATTGGTCAAATAGGATCACATGCAATTCTAAATCGCTGCGTCCAGGGGAGGAAGTAGTTTCAATGTTTTGAGATGTGCCAGTAAATCCCGGGTCATTTCTTCCTGCTTTTCTGCCATGTCCCTGTGTTCATAAAGATTATTCCATTCATTGGAATCCTCTACAAGGTCGTAAAACTCACCTCCAATAATATCAGAAGAAGTATATGTGCTGGCATCTGGTTTACGCTCCATCCGAATGATCAGCTTGTACTCCGGGGTTCTCCACATAAAGGCAGCTTCATCGGCTCTTTCATGCAACCCACAGAAATTGGCGTTTCTCGTCCCTGCCCCTCTTATGAGGTCCTCACCGATTGCATGTTCCGGTATATGAATGCCGGCAGCACTTAACAAGGTGGGATAGATATCCACCAACTCGGCCGGTCTATGATCCACTTCACCCTTCAAAGCCTCCGGCAGCGCTGTTCCGGAGAGGATCAGGGGTATCCTGACACTGGACTCATAGAGGCAGTATTTATTAAACCGGTAATAGCGCTCTCCCAGCATTTCACCATGGTCCGACACATAGATAATCAGGGCGTTCTCCAATAAGCCTCTATTTTCCAGTTCAGCCAGTACCCTGCCATACATATCATCCATCCAGGTACAGTTGGCATAATAGCGCATGGTCATCTCTTTCCACTGCTGCTCTGTGGCATCCTTCCAGAAGCCCACATATTTCTCCCGGCGATTCACATCATCGGCATGGGGAGAATGATCTTTGTCCCACGGAGGTTGGTCGGCATATTCAATGTTGTTCAGATCATACTGATCCTCAAAACCCTCCGGCACATTATGACCTGCATGGGGCTTCATAAAAGAGAGATAGAGAAAGAGGGGGCGCTTATCTTCCCTGGATTCCAGGTAATCCAGGCATCTGTCAGTTATCCAGCCATCCCGGTGAGAACCTTCAGGTATGCCGCTGGTCCGCCCGATATAACCGCTGGGATCTTCCTCACCGGGTCCATACTCACCAGTTTCAGTATCGTAAGCCTTTTTCTTATCCGGATCCGTATCAATCATCATCACTGCTCCATCTTCACGAATCTCACTACAGTAGCGGGTTTCAAAACCTCTGGTGGAACTTGATACACCCCAATGAGTCTTACCAAAGCCTGCAGTTTCATACCCTGCATCAAGGAATAACTGTGCCAGTGGAATAGCAGGAAGTTCTCCATCCGGTATCCCGGGCTCATTTCTTAACACCCCGACCTGGTTTGGGTAGAGACCAAACATCATGGAATTGCGACTTGCGATACACATGGGCGCCTGGCAAACGGTCTGGTCAAAGAAAATACCTTCGCTGGCAAGCCTGTCCAGGTTCGGAGTAACCACCTGAGGATTCACCAACCCCAATGCATCCCAGCGGTGCTGATCGTCCATCAGGAATATAATGTTAGGAGGTGCCTGCTCCTCTGATTTCACCTTTGGTTTACAACCAACTGAGATGAAGAGTAAAACATTTGCAAAAATGATGACATCTATTTTACTCATTTGATGAAAGCTGTTTACCGGTTCTTTTGCAATTCAATGGTTCTAACCTGTCCATCCTCGGTTCGCATCCTGCAGAAATAGACTCCCGCCGGGTACCTTGTTGCATCCCAGGAAATCTCATGCGCACCGGCTGGAACTCTTTCGTCTGCCAGTGTTTCAATACGCCTTCCCAACTGGTCATATACAGCAATCTTTATTCCGGTTTCCTGCTCCAGGCTATATGGAATGGTGGTTATCCCAGAGAATGGATTGGGATAATTCTGTTTCAGGGTAAGCATAATTTCTGTTTCGAAGCGATCATTCAATCCCACCGTATGGTCAACGGTATATAGTTCTATCCCCTCGCCGGTTCCCAGGTTTCTTGAATACTCTTTTGCGCCCCAACTGTTGAAATGCTCATGCACTCCAAGGCTCTCCAGTGGAGAATCCTCCGCTCCGGGATTGTAGATTATCCCTGATGGGGGATTATTGGCCTGTGCCGCTTCATGAAGCCAGTTGTCCACATTGCCATGTACATTGAGCGAATTGGTTGGTTCAGACCTCATCCAGTCAACACAGACCGATTCAAGGGCAACCACATCTTGCGACATAAAGAGGCTGGATGTATACTTCCCTCTGTACTGCTGCCAGGTAGAGATCCTGTTCTGCTGGTCGCCTGCATAAAATGCATCCACTACATATAGAATGGTTTTATCACGTATTTGAGGGTGCCCCAGGAGGTCCACCAGGTAATTATAAGTTGCATAATCCCTGGCCGGTAATTCTCCAATATTTCCGTCATAGAAGTTATGCACTGTTGCAGCCCTGTGCATTCCACGGTGAAGATCCGGATTCCCCAGTGAATCGGTCACATTATTGGGACCAAATCCCCAGGTATAATTTCCATCGATCCAGATCTCCGGAGAAGCTGTAGGAATAAAGACAGATCCATACAGGTTTTTGGCACATATGGTCACCCCTGCCATGGTATGTCCCTTCATATTGGTCAGGTTGATCAGGTAGTCAGACTCGGTCACTGATTTCACCCAGTAGATTCCTGCTACTGTGGTATCGGCAAAATGGATCCGGGCCTCCAGGTCTTCTTCTGCTGCTATGTATCTGCCAGCTCCATCTCCCTCCAGGTATTTTGGATTTCCCACAAACCTCACATTCTGATATTCAGCTCCAGCATGATTTTTGAAGGGAGTCATAATGTAATCGGGAATACGGGCCGATACATCATACACGGTAATTTTTTCACCAGGCACTCCCACCTCTTCGATAAGGTCAGTGATAATTGACATCAGCAACTGGGGAGTAGGACCCGGACTGGCTGCCTTCTCTTTTCCACCACCCAGGCCCACCAACAGATTCGCTTTAATGGCAATCTTTTCACCGGGTGCATAACCCACATCGCCCACTCCTTTGCGAATATTGGCATACCTGAATAGGTTATCCCAGCCATCATAGGCAGTGGTTGCACCTGAAACGCCATCCAGTGACAGGTCGAACATCCGGTCTACCCGCTCCGGATTTGTATTCTGGTCTTCCCACCAGAATCCGTCAGGTGCAGATGCATTGTAGGTTACAGCATCAGGATCATGGGCCCATGTAACCCTGCCCGGGAATATACCTTTTGCCACTCCTACAGGCTCGTTAGGATTATCAGGAGGTGTGAAAATTTCTGTATTCTGGCTTCTAACTGCTGCTTTTATCTCCTTGTAGGAGGTCAGCATTACTGTGGTAGTTCCGACTCCAAGGGCCAGCACAATCAGCAATACACCTAACGGTATGCGAGATTCTCTTAACTTCCTGAAAGCCTTCTTAAAAAAAGCAGCTGCAATGGCCGTTCCAAATAGCCAGGTAATGAAGGTCACAGCATTTGCTGCTGCTATCCTCTGACATGGGTAAGTGATGCGGCTTGGTTTTGGGATAACCCGCAACAATAACCATACTACTGATACAATTCCAAGTACAATAAAGTAGAGCGTTCCCTTCGATTTCTTCCTGTGGGTTTCCATATTTGATGAGTTTTATACCGTTTTACAAATTTTCAATCTATTTTCCCGTGCTTGTTACACAATTCGATAAATTTTAATACCCTCTCAGGTGAAACATCATTTTGAATAATATGGGCCGGAGAGATCATATATCCACCGCCAGCCCCAAGTATATCTATTTTTTCCATGATGTCCTTCTCAAGCTCCTCGTCTGTTCCATTGGGCAGAAGGTCCTGCTGATCAATTGCACCCCAAAATGAGAACAAGTCCCCAAAACCATCCTTCATGTCTCTGGGAAGATGGCCCGGCACATCAGGCTGGACCGGATTAAATACCTCAAATCCCATTTCGTGGATGTCCTTTAGTAACTCACTCACAGCCCCGTCGCAATGAAGGATAGGAATAATATCAGGTTTTTTATCCTTAAAGCGCTGAATCATTTCAGTGTAAAAGGGCTTTAGTTGTTTCCTAAAGGTTTCCTGGTCCATAATGAGGCTCTGCTGGGTGCCAAAATCATCCCCGAACCAGATGGCATCCACACCTTTATCAATCAGTCGCAATCCTATTTCAGTCTGGAACTCGGCACATGCTTTAAAGAGTGGAATCACATACTCGGTTTCCATCATCATATCCACCAGCAGTTTCTCCATTCCTGCCAACTGGTGTGCAAGTGAAAAGACGGTCACCTCGATATCTCCAAATACCAGGTATTCATCATGGTATTTCTTCACCAGTCTATCTGCATCCCGGTAGCGACCAGGTGCATCAGGATCCGGGAAGGTATAATTGTCAATATCTGCCTTGGTTTGTGCCTGTGCCAGTGGATAATCAACCACCTCCACATAGATATCACCCTGACGCATTTTCATTTGATACTCATTCAGCCAGTGCCCTTTTTCATCAGCTTCAATTTTGAAATCGTCCGAAACTGAGGCCCCTGTAACCACAACATCACTACCCATGGCTGTGCGCAATTCATTGGCACTGATCCGGTAGGTTACATCTTCATAGAGGTTATCGGTATAGTGGGCTGGAATACCCAATTCCTTGCTGAAGTGGTCCGTTAACTGCCGGCACATTTCAAATTGTAAAGGAACCCGATCTGCTTTACCGGGCAATTTTCCAAATGTTTTTAGTACGCGTTCTCTTGAATTCATTTTATACGGTATTTGTTTAAATGTATCTATTTTGTGACCACATCCCATACTTTGGAACGAACCGATTTCCCACCAGGCCCTTGTACGGTTAAAATAACAGTCCAGTTACCTTCTCTTTCATATTTATGCTGGGGATGCTGAATAGTGGAACTATTCCCGTCTCCAAAATCCCAGTGCCAGCTGTTTACTTCCCCAGCAGAGCGATCCATAAACTGTATGATTCTATCATCGCGGTCCACTTCCGTAAATGCCCAGTTGGCATCAATATCGTTTCTGTACTTCTCCTCCAGAGGCATCAGCCTGAACGCACAGAGATAGGAAGCATCCCGGATCATCCGGATGTCATGGGCCAGGTTTCTGTAAGTCTCCTTTTTCCCGGTTCCATCGTATTCAATGGTGAGCCACGACAACCCGATCAATTCATTCTCCTTCAGACTGGATACAATGGAATTTTCAAATCCCTCAGGTGAAGCATAATCAAAAGGTGTAATATAAAACTCCATCTTAAGGGTACCACTATCACCGGGCTGAAGCTGATGGTCATAGGCCACCTGCATATGAGGATAGTCCTTGATCCAGTAAGCATTTCCCCAGATCATGGCCCAATCCTTATCCTTTACCGGGGTGAATATGTGGTAGTTCTGGGCGTGCCCTCCATGTCCTTTGAAATGGAGTTCGTCTGCAGATAGCCTCTCCCGGTGCAAGTTGGAAAAATTGATAAAATTCCCTCCTGAAAGATCAGCATCCACCACCAGTTCAAAAATATCCTGGGCCAGGGCCTGATCCTCAAAATCCCAGTAATCGTCATAGGCCTCCAGGTAAAAATAGAGACGGTTGAGCCCATTTACCCAGCCCACCTTCACTTTCAGGTCATAATCGGCAGGGTCCTGAGGCACACCCTCGGCATACACTGTATTCACCAGCTGATCAGATCCGATGTAAAAAGAGTCTGGAACTATCTCCCATTCAGAAAAGTCGCCGTCAATTGAAGGAGTCAATTCCCGTGGAAACTGATAGATCATAAATTCTACACCTGGACGGGCAAAGGATCCCAGGATCACTAAAATCAGGGAACATGTTAAGATTAATCCCACTCTGGTTATCACCTTCATTTCTTAGCTATTTCTCGGTAAATCGATAATTAGATCTACGCTCTGGAGCACTATCTCCTTTCAGGAAGAAATCCTCGATCTTCCCGCTCACAGGTACATTGTCGGTCCAGTGGAAATCAAATGCGGACGATTCAAGCATTTTGCGGGGGACTTCAATCATCAGCTCATCTCCTTCGTACTTGTAATTCACCTCAACCTGCCTGCCCCACTTCTCCTTCTTCCATGCCTGTAATGAAGTCGTGGTTTTTGAAGAGTTGGTTGCGTTGATCAATAGATCATACCCATTCCAGCCTGTCTCAGCACTCTGATCACTGTTGATATATAGCAGCATCCAATGGTCGCTGGAATGAGCAGTCAGCTCCTCTGCTGTTTTTGCATAGAAATAGAAATTCTGGTCGTCTCTTGCCACCCTCGATTCAATGAGATCATTTCGGCCGGTCTGATCCACATAGGGCCCGGCCTCTCCTACCCCTTCCCCATTTCTGTGGGCCACATCACCTATGTGATCATAATAAATCGCTTCCACACTTTCCCACTGGCCAAATCCACCATCGAGATCTATGGTCTTCTCCGCACCAGCCGGAACCAACTTCTGAACACCTTTATATTTTCGCACATTATCGATTAACTGGTAATAATAGTTATCGGTATGTCCACCCACCATGGGTTCAATATCCCGACTGTACTCCTGATTATACTGGTCGATAAAAACTTTCGTTCCTGGTCTGATTGGCCTACCGGCCATCCCAATATGCGCTCCAGGGTAAAAATCAAAAAACAGGATCCTGTCGATTAACTCCTCCTGAGCTGGCATGGTACCCATACCTGCGGTCCATTCATTCCATCCTGTGATAAAAATAAACTCCGGGTCCACTTCCAGCGCTCGGTTCCACTGTTCCTGGAAATGAAGTCCCTGGTCGGTAAAAGGGGTGAGATCATACTGATCATTTTCAGGTTGGTAGAATTGATGATAGCTCCTTCCAATGTTGGAGAAAGGATGCTGTCCGACAGCCACAGGTACATTTTCCGGAATGCTGGGATCTTCATGCCATCCAATGGTCTGAGGGAAGTGATCCACCCAGGGCCATTCATCCTTCCCATCGTCATACCAGGGCAGGGAGGTCCATGCCCAGCTTTGCCTCAGGCTAAAGAAGTTCATGATATCCTCTTCAAATACGATTTCATTTACCAGATTCCTCTGAGGTTGTTCATGCTGTCCGTATAAGAGGAGCGGCTTCCCCTTCCACATAAACCACATATCGGGGTACATACCTTTCTTATAAAAGTCATTCCAGAGGGTATTGACCGAGATCTCACTTCCCAGGAATGCAATATCGGGAGTTTTCTCGCCTTCCTCTCTCATTTTACGCCACACTTCACAAACAGGCAGGTAAACTTCGGGGAAGGTTCTGTTGTTGGTTACGTCGAATATAATTACATCCACCCCGGCATCGGCCAGCTGGTAAGCATGTCGGCGAATGGCCCACTCCTCATTATTCAGGTAGTAGCCAATTTCGGGTTCTCCCCAGAAATGGCTCCCCGATCCCCATTGAGGATCTTCCGGATTCTCAGCCAGTATTTTGGTTACATCATAGGGCCCTTTGCCGTCAGGAGTCAGATGTGTCATAAAATAGAACATCCCCACATACCTCTCTCCTTTCTCAGGTCCGGCCTCTCGGTACATGGCCAGTTCCCGTCCCAGTGCATCGGTAGCCACCCAGGTATCGGACATAATATCTCTGGCAGAACCATGTTTTTTCTGCTGGTCAATCTCACCCTGGTAGATCACCTGGTCCCAATCCTGAATTCCAATGGTTTCCTTGTATTGATCAAAAACTTCATCTTCGTTGGAGGCATCTGCAGCCTGGTAAACATACCAAACAGGCTTGGCCCCTCCAGGGTCATCTTCATCGTCGGGGAAGCGACGCAATCCAATGCGAAGACCACCCTCTCCCCTGTTATCAAACCAGTTGTGCCATTGAAATCCGTCAATCCCATCCAGGGTTTTGAATTTCTTCCAGGCATAGGCAAATCCTGCCGCCTGCTCGATCAAATCCTGTTCGGAGTAGGTCTTTGAATTGGTCCCGTTTTCCGACAGCCACAGAGTCCTTTTTTGCTCTCCTTTATAAAGAACCTCAGGTAGCTTGATCCAGGCATTGAGCACCTCAATATTTTTAAAAGTGATTAAAGGGGTTTCAAATGTGAAGTCCACCTTCTGGTCCAGCCAGGTTTTCGGCTCAAATAACGATTCCGGGTATGGATGTTGTGCCACAGCCCATTCAAAGTCTCCTTCTGCCTGTGTATAGTCAAGCAGAATCTCCATCAGGTCCTTGGAAGGATAGAATTTCGGATGGGAGGTCCATGCCCAGTAGTGGGTCAGTGTGACAAAAACCTCCGAATGTTGGTTATATTTTCTGGCAATGTTGTAGCACATGCGCATGGACTTCAAATAAGCGTCCATAAAAACCACGTCGGTTTTATCCCCCATATTGGTCCATACCCAACCTGCATCCACCTCGTTGTGCATGATCCAATGATGAATCCTGCCATACTTTTTATCGGGCCTGCTATACCTGCTGGCCAGGAAATCCAGGGCAGCTGCATATGCATCCACACTTTCGGGGTTGGTCATATTGGGCATGCTATAGATACCCGCGGGATCCATATCGGGATGTTGCAATAGTTTTCCAATTTCAGGATCGGGACATTGTTCGGCTTTGCTGATCAGCAGGATGGCAGCTGTAATTATATTTCGTTCGGCGCATTCCCGGAAGGTCTCATCAAACCCTTCCACTGCTTTCTTCTCAAAATAGTAGGATTTCCCATTGTAGCTATGCTCGATTCGATCCTCAGCAGGGGTAGTATACATAAAACGGGTAAACCAGATATTCACCGTGGCACTGGTGATATCCAATTCTTCCAGGTCCTCCACATGACCTCGACTGGTACTAAAGCCACCCAATCCTTTCTTACTGCCTGGCTTCTCATCTTCAAGGTCATAGATGGCCTCTATTTCATCAGCATACCTGGCATGTGATACCAGCTCAAATCCATTTTCGTTTTTCTCATAAAGGGCCCACTTGGAGAGCAGACGATCATAATTGAAACCATTACGTTTAATAAACCGTGCTTCCTCCAGGGTAAATGATCCTGGTTTCACCGGCGTAATAAACTCAAATTCCTGAATCTCGGTAACATCTGAATAAGGTGGGACCTCAGCAAGAAAAAGATCTTCAGATGCTTCAGCTGTACCTGTGATTGCTATGGATTGTTTTGAAGCCTTTACTTTTGTAAGGGTTGAATTGTAATTGTCAGACAGGTAAGAGCTCAGGTTTGCATGCAAGCGTTCATCCCTTTTTCTATTCTCCTCACGGGTAACCGCCAGCTCCTTCTCCCTCACAGTCATGGGTCTTAGTTGCAAATTCCTGATCTGGATATTAACATTCGGGCGATCACCCAGATCCAGGCGCAATACATCTCCAATTTGTCCCCATTCACCCAGCTCCAGGCTTAAATCGGCTGCAAAACTCACCCAACCTTCCGACATTCCAATGCGCCTGATCAGCTTTGAATGTTCCTGAGAAATGGGTACTCCAAACCATATATGAAGGTGATCCAAACCTTTAGGGCAGAAGTACTCAAATGAGAGTACCTGGTGTTCGGCTGGCAGGGGACGTTGCAAGGGCTGAGTATAGAGGAAAGGATCCTTACCTGTGGTTTCCATCTGAGAGACACCCCTGTTGGTGATTTCCAGGGTCATATGATGGATGCTGTCTTTTTCAATGAATAACATGGTGCTGCCCGACTGCGCAACTCCCATCCCTGCAACAAGAAGGAGTGCGGCCAATAGTGTCAATGATTTCATGGGTAGTTTATTTCCCGAAAAAGTAGACTAAATAATCCATCAGCGCAATGGATAAAATGGTTCATCCTTTGCATATTTTGAGCCTGATGAGGAAAGAATCCGAATCCTGGGAAAGCTTTCCAACCCTGGAAAGAATCAGACCCTTACTGTCTTCCTGATCTCTGAGGGAGAGACCCCCAATTTGTTCTTGAAGATGCGACTGAAATAGTAGATGGACTGAAAGCCAAGTTCGTAACTGATCTCCTTAATGCTTTTATCGGTATAGAGCAACATCTCTTTAGCCCTAAGGATCTTCAGATCCAGGTGATACTGAACAGGAGGAACTCCGGTATATTTCTTAAACATCTTACGGAAGTAGGAATACCCAATGTTATTCTCTTCTGCAAAGGATTGGAAATTAATCTCAGCTTCCACATTCTCCCGAATGGTAAAACAGGCATTCTGGATAATCTTCTCCACCCTCTTACCACTGAAATCTTTCTGTTTATCCATGGAGACAATAAACCCAAGTAATTTCATAATCATTCCTGCAGCCACCTGCTGGTACCCGGGTTTTTCCTCCTTTACGTAGTTAAAAATTTTAAAATAGGTATCTATGATCTCCTCCCTGTATCCCACTTCCACCACAGAGTTCTTCTGAGTAAACCAGGGACGTCCAAACAATTGATGAGCGATGTATCCCGAAAATCCAACATATTGCTCCACCCACCCTGTGCTCTTTTTTGGTTTGTAACGGTGCCATTCTCCAGGCTTAATAAAGATCAGGGACCCGGGAGCTATTTTGACCTTTCCCCCCTGGTTCTCATAAACTCCTGTACCTTCAGTGATATAATTAATCTGGTACTCATTCAGAGTCCTGCCATTCTCATAACTAAAATAATAACCTGAAGGATGTGTGGTTGGAGGATAGATCACACCAGGTTTAATATCAGCCCTGCCAGCGCAATTAAGGAATAGTCCCCAGTCCTTATCCTCTTGCCCGGGATTAACGTACTTGAAAAACTCTTCCACTGATCCTGAATTTAATCATAAATTACTATGACATTGAGGTGGCAATTTATCCAAATTAACCGGGCTGGCAAGGATTTAGCCATAAATAATGCAAATAGAGATTTAAACTTTTTGAGATTGAATTCTGCATCTTTTTGAACTTCCTGCTATGTAATTTTGATATTCGCTTCGAATTTGTCTCATTTTGTGCAAACAATAGACCATATTATTCATTGATCACATGATCTGTATCCTCTATTTTTGATAAACAAATTCTCAATAAATAGAACATTGACTGAATCTTAATAATTAAGACATCATGATCGGAATTCTTCTTATTGCCATCGGAAGTATAGGTGCTGCCAGCTTCTATGTTCCCTTTAAAAAAGTTAAACAATGGTCCTGGGAATCCTACTGGATCGTACAGGGCCTGGCAGCCTGGATCATCGCCCCCTGGGTATTTGCATTAATTACGGTACCATCAGGAGAATTGATGAACATCCTGCGAGAAGCTCCTACATCAGCCAAATGGCTCACAATTATGTTCGGAGCACTATGGGGTGTGGGGAGCCTGACCTTCGGGCTCAGCATAAGGTACATGGGTATTGCGTTGGGTCAGAGCATGGTGCTTGGGCTTGCAGCTGCACTGGGCACATTGATACCAGCCATTGTGAACGGTGATGACCTCTTTTCTTCCCGGGCAGGGATACTAACCATTGTGGGTGTCTCCATTGCCCTTGCCGGTATCGCTATTATCGGTTATGCCGGGTTCCTTAGAAGTAAAGGTCTTTCAGAAGAAGAGAGAAAGGCTGCTGTGAAGGATTTTGCACTCAAGAAGGGTCTTTTTATCGCGCTTATTTCTGGTGTGATGAGTTCTGCTTTTGCCTACGGTCTGAATGGCAACGCAAGCGGGAAGCTTATCGAAAAAATGGCACTGGAACACGGCACAAATGAACTATACCTGAGTAATCCGACTTTGATCTTCATACTGTTTGGTGGATTTATAGTAAACTTAATCTATTGTGTCGGCCTGAATATTAAAAACAAGACCTATAAGGATTATATATCGGTCTCTGCCGGTGTCTTCCTGAACAACATTGCTTTCACTTTCCTTGCCGGATTTCTCTGGTTTCTGCAATTCCACTTCTATGGGATGGGGAAGAGTCTGGTTCCGCCAGCTATGGAAGCCTTTTCATGGAGTATCCTCATGGCCCTGGTTATTGCCATGAGTAACATATGGGGACTTTTCCTCAAGGAATGGAAAGGAGTAAGCAGGAAAACCATTGTGGTGCTTCTGATAGGGATCCTGGTATTGATCCTGTCAACATTTGTAATTAGTTTAAATTAAGGAGGAAATAGAGATGCACAAGCGTATCGGTTTTAAAATGAAAGTCAATCCAGGGGTGATTGAAGAGTATAAAAAGAGACACAATGAGCTCTGGCCTGAACTTCATAAGCTGTTAAAGGACGCTGGAATTTCTGAATACAGCATATTTTTTGATGAAGACACCAATTATCTGTTTGCTTTCCAAAAGCAAGAAGGTGAGCAGGGATCACAGGATCTTGGTAAAACTGAAATAGTTAAAAAATGGTGGAAATTCATGGCAGATATCATGGAAACAAATTCCGATAATTCACCGGTTTCCATTCCTCTTGAAGAGGTTTTTTATATGGAATAGCAACAATACTAACATTAATTAATATCACATGAGCAAATCAGATACAGTAACAAAAGCATTTGAAGCAGCTAAAGGACAGTATGCCCAGATCGGGGTAGATGTGGAAGCTGCCATGAATAAACTGGATGAATTTCCTATTTCACTGCATTGCTGGCAGGCCGATGATGTGGGGGGATTTGAAACTCCGGATTCAACACTTTCGGGAGGTGGTATTCAGGCCACCGGTAACTATCCTGGCAAGGCGACAAATATTCCTGAACACCGCATGGACCTAGAGAAATCCATGAGTCTGATCCCTGGCAAGCAGCGACTGAACCTTCACGCCATCTATGGGGACTTCCAGGGCCAATTTGTGGACCGCGACCAGATTGAGATAAAGCATTTTCAGAGCTGGATTGACTGGGCAAAAGATCAGGGAATCGGTATGGATTTCAACTGCAGTGTATTTTCCCATGCGAAAGCCAGCGACGACCTGACCCTCTCGCACAAAAACAAAGAGATTCGTGATTTCTGGATTGAGCACACCAAAAGGTCCCGTGCCATTGGAGCCGAGATGGGGAAACAGTTAGGAAGCCCCTCAATTCACAACATTTGGATCCAGGATGGTTCCAAAGACATTCCGGTAGACCGATATGGCCACCGTGCTATTCTAAAGGATTCGCTGGATGAGATCTTCGCAGAAAAATTCTCCACCGACCACCTGAAGGATGCCATTGAGAGCAAGCTCTTCGGCATCGGATTGGAAGCCATGACTGTGGGTAACTCTGAGTTTTACCTGGGTTATGCAGTGGAAAATCAGACCTTGATCTGCCTGGATAGCGGTCACTTCCATCCTACCGAGCAGGTGGGCGATAAAATTTCTTCGGTCTTACTGTTTGTACCTGAGATTCTGTTACATGTGACCAGACCCATCCGTTGGGACTCCGATCATGTGGTGACCATGAACGACGATACCATGATGATCGCACAGGAGATTGTTCGTTGCGATGCACTGGACAGAGTACATATGGGACTCGACTTTTTCGATGCCAGTATCAACAGGATCGGCGCCTATGTGGTGGGAACCAGGGCTGCTCAGCAATCTATGTTATTTGCATTGTTGGAGCCCAGGGATATATTGCTGAAGTATGAAGAAGGTGGACAGTTTTTTGAGCGCCTGGCTATGCTGGAATTACTCAAAACAAAACCCTTTGGTGCAGTATGGGATTACTATTGTCTGAAAAATGACGTTCCCGTAGCCCAGGACTTTATCACCGAGATTCAGCAGTATGAAAAGGATGTTCTAAGCAAAAGATAGAAAGTAGTAGTTTTTTTTCATATAGTAGTAGTAGTAGTAGTTTTAGTTGGTAAAGACAGCGGCCTGGACACGTTCTTAGCCGCTGTTTTTTTTAAATCAAAATAGTTATGAGCAAAGAGGTTGTATTGATATTTGACATTGGGAAAACCAATAAAAAAATCCTGGTATTTGATAAGTCACTTGGAATTTTGCATGAAGATGAAACCATTTTCGAAGAGATCCCCGATGACGATGGATTTGATGGAGATGATATAGAAAGGCTTGAAAAGTGGATGCTGGAGGCATGTACAAAGTATCTTCAAGATGACCGTTATATTGTACGAGGAATCAACTTCACCACCTATGGAGCCACCCTGATGTACCTGGATAGCCAGGGCAAAAGGTTAACACCTGTCTATAACTATTTAAAGCCCATGCCGGAGGGAATTGTGGAAACCCTCTACGAAACAAATGGTGGTGAAGCTGAATTTTGCAGAAATACTGCCTCTCCCGCATTGGGTATGCTGAATTCGGGTTTCCAGGCTTTGTGGCTCAAGGAAAAAAAGCCCGAAATATTTAGCCAGGTAAAAACCATACTACACTTTCCTCAGTACCTGTCGTACCTGCTTACCGGTAAAACCTCTTCAGAGCATACCTCCATTGGATGTCATACCGGACTCTGGGATTTTGATCTTATGGCCTATCACCCATGGACAAAACAATTGGGAGAAACCCTACCAGATCCCGAACTGGTTGAGACAACTTACCCTTCCACTATTTTTGAAAATCAGATTCCGGTGGGTATAGGGATTCATGACAGCTCATCGTCGCTTGTGCCCTATTTTATGAACTCCCCTGAGGAGTTTATCCTGGTATCTACGGGAACATGGTGTATCTCCATGAATCCATTTAATTCAGAACCTTTATCAGCCGACCAGCTAAAGAAGGATTGCCTGGCCTATATGAGTATTCAGCAGAAACCCGTTAAGTCCTCCCGTCTGTTTATGGGTCGCATTCATGATGTGAATGTGGAAAGGTTAAACGAACAGTTTGGTGTGGATAAGTCGGCCTACAAGACAGTTGCTCTGGACGAAGAGATGATCAGATCACTAAACCAAAAGAGCACTGGTGAAAGGGTTTTCTTTCATGGGGGTGTTCCCCAGGATTATGTAGATAATTCCGTTGACAGGGAAACTTTTGAAAACTTTGAAGAAGCCTATCATCAACTGGTCATCGACCTGGTGGATCTTACTGAAGAATCAATCGACCTGATAATAGACAAAGACGATACCACAAAGAATATATACATCAGTGGTGGATTTGCCAAGAATCCCATCTTCCTTAAGCTAATGGCCAGCCACTTCCCTGACAAAAAAGTCTACACTTCGGAAGTTGCCAACGCCACATCCCTTGGTGCAGCACTGGTATTATGGAAGGGCATTGATACTGAATTTAATCCTGCCATTGACCTGGGATTGAAGTCCTTTAACGGAGACCCATCCCTGGTTGGGTAAATAACTGATTAACATGGAAAAACTAGATACGCTCTTACAGCATCCCCGTGATCAGATTACGGAGATTATAAAACGAATCTACAACGCCGGATTAACCACAACCTCCGGCGGCAATATATCCATTAAAGATGGGGAAGGAAACATCTGGGTAACGCCCAGTGCCATCGATAAAGGAACCCTTCAGCGGAAAGATATTGTTCGTGTAAAACCCGATGGCAGCGTTGTTGGGCATTACAAACCATCTTCCGAATTCCCCTTCCACAAGGCCATATATGATGCAAGACCTGAGATCAAGGCAGTGATCCATGCTCACCCCCCTGCGCTGGTTTCATTCAGCATTGTCAGGAAGCTTCCCAATATGAACATCATTCCACAGGCCAAACATATTTGCGGTCCCATAGGATATGCTCCATATGCCATCCCTGGTGGAGAAGAGCTGGGTAAGAAAATTGCAACAGAATTTGAAAAGGGAGTAAATGCAGTGATCATGGAGAACCATGGAACAGTAGTGGGTGGTACCGACCTGAAAGATGCATATGTCCGGTTTGAAACCCTGGAGTTTTCTGCCAGAACCATTATCAATGCCAGTACCATTGGAACTCCCTCCTATCTGGCTGAAGATCAAATTGAAGCATTTGAGTCACAGATACCCAATGATGTACTTGAAATGACCTCTGTTGAGCACACCGAAAAGGAGCTCTCACTTCGCCGTCACATCAGTACATTGGTAAAGCGCTCATGCAAACAGGGACTGATGATTTCCTCCTATGGAACGGTTTCTACCAGGTTGAAGGGAAATGATTTTCTGATCACACCCCGCAATGTCCCAAGGTGGGAAATAGAATTGGAAGATATCGTTCAAATTGCGGATGGCAAACGGGAACCCGGAAAATTACCCAGCAGGGCTGTGAAAATTCATCAGCAAATCTACAGGGAGAATCCACATGTGAACTCCATAATTCTTACACAGCCGCAACATATTATGGCTTATGGGGTTTCTGGAAAAAAGCTGGATGTGAGAACCATCCCGGAAAGTTGGATATTCCTGCAGGATATTCCCATGGTAGAGTTTGGAGAACAATTTGATGGATCAGAAGAATTTGCCAAATTGTTTACTCCCGACACTCCTGCGGTTATCATTAAAAATGATTCCATTATTGTCACAGGAGACAAGCTTCTCCAGACGTTTGACCGTCTGGAGGTGGCTGAATTCAGTGCTCAGTCATTGATCATGGGTCATCCGCTGGGTGACCTGGTTCCCATAAATGAAGATCAGATTGAAGAGCTGCGCAAGAAATTTTTAACCTGACAGGAGATGCCATTATGAAGAGGCCCATATACAGAATCGTTTGGGTTTTGCTTTCGCTGTTTATGGTCCATCAAGGGTATTCTCAGGATCTTCTCTGGACCAATGAAGGGGATCCGGATGGGTTTGTTGACAGGCATGTGGCATTCCGGGGGAACTTCTCTCTTAATGAAGAGACTGAAATAGAGGTTCACATATCCGGAGCATCGTGGTACCGGGTTTGGTTGGACGGAGTTCAGTTGACCGAAGGGCCTGACCGGTATAGCCCGGAATTCCCCACATACCAGGTCAGAAAACTAAGAATACCTGCCGGGGATCACATCATAGCCATTCAGGTACACAGCGAAGGGGTGGATACCCGCATGTTGCAGGGGATTAAACCTTTCCTCTATTGTGATCTCCTGGCTGATGGGATAAAAAAGAAATTAGGCTGGAAATGCCTCGAACTGTCAGGATACGCCCCTCAATTGAGAAGGGTCAGCGCCCAATTCGGATGGCTTGAGTGGTGCGATACCCGATTGCAACCCGATGGCTGGATCAATGCCAATTTTAATGATACAGATTGGGGCCAGCCCATACCTGTATCCCGTAAGCTGGGGGAATTTACGCCCTCGTTGATTTCTGAGGTTCAAAACCTTGCCACCTCCTTCGAAATCGCAGGATCAGGACCGCTGGCCAGCTATTATGGTTACGAAACAGACAATCCGTCGGCCAGGTTTTTCCTGCGCGACCTTGAGTGCAAAAGCGTCCCTCCCCAGGGAGTTTGGAAAAGATATGACCTTGGAAAGATAAAACTTGTTTCACCCCAATTCATCCTCGATCTTCCCCAGGGAGCCATGGTGGAATTTGCTTTCTGCGAAGCACTGCAACACAACCGGGTCTCTCCCTGGATCAACCTGTCGGTAAGTGACTCTTATAACATGGTCCATTTCAAAGCCCGGGGTGGCGTACAGGTTTTCCATCCCCTGACACCCAAAGCCGGCCGATTTGTGGAGATGCATATTATCGCTCCTCCTGATCAGATCCATGTAATGGAAGAACAGTTCCTCGAACGAGCATACCATATGAAGGCTGATGGGGATTTTCAAAGTGACGACCCATTACTCAACCGGATCTGGCAACTGGGTGCCGAGACCTACATGTCCTGCGCCGAAGATGCCCTGGTGGACAATCCCACCCGTGAGCGCGGACAATGGATGGGTGATGTGGGTATTGTGGGTTTACAAATTGGTGCTGCCACCTTCTCTGACCTGGGAATTATTAAGAGTGGGTTAAAACACTTTGCCCAGAGTGCACGTGAAGATGGAATGGTGGCCGGACTGGCACCGGGAAACATCGGATATCTCTCTACGTTTGCTGCCCTGTGGACCAATGCCAACCTCTATTATTGGAAATCCACCGGCGACCGGTCCCTAATGGTTGAACTCTATCCTTATGCTGAAAATAACATAGCCGCATTT
>Ga0164315_10000967_pt1 | contig 21042 bp, 18 predicted proteins | sample GuaBasSedimGuay6_FD_113737 | JGI IMG/M metagenome (GOLD analysis project Ga0164315, IMG submission 113737) | Subseafloor sediment microbial communities from Guaymas Basin, Gulf of California, Mexico - Guay6, Core 4569-2, 0-3 cm | ecosystem: Environmental > Aquatic > Marine > Hydrothermal vents... | reverse complement strand
GTTCACTCGACCCCCGATGAGGGCGGCGAGATCGCCCGTCATCCCTGCGGGGAAGTTGATTAGTGAGTTAAGCACGCCACGGATTACGTCGAAATTAAACATATATACCTCCCAGGTATAGTTTTACGGGGTTACCCCCATTAATAGGATAGAACTAAACTAATGAGAGTACCCCCACCAATACTCTCGTGCTGGAGCAACCGACCGCGCTGACCAGCTCCCTGCCACTTCTACGAGCGGTGACTTACAAGAAGGTATCCAAGGATACAATGTATCCACGAAGGAGTACCTTCTAAACCCCAGGCTAACCCGAGGATTAGAAGGCACTCCCCCTTTCGGGGGAATGCCCTTAATGTTCAGTGGAGGATGCTAGCTGATCTTCGAGGTCACACCATTGACCCGCTGCCAGATCTGCATGGCCGGAACGCGCATCTTAGTCGAGGCAACCATGCCCTCGATCCGACGTGCCTGGACCCAAGCGGAGCGACCAAGCTTGGAGTCACGACCACCCTTGTTCTTGGCGGCAACATGGAGTACATCGGCCATGAACTGACCGGTGGTCTCGAAGTCTTGCTCGGTGTTACCCATCCCGACGACGGTGGCGATGTCGGCCAAGTCCTCGGTACCGAACAGGTCGGTAACGAACAGGGGCTTGAAGCTGTCGAACCACTCCCCGGTCTTGGTGTTCTGCGAACGCTTCAAGAAGCGCACCCAGGTGCAATCCGGCTTCGCGGCCTTGGCAGTCTCAACGGCGGTCTGAATCGTGTTGATGGTCGAGTGAACGAGGTTGGTGATCTTCTTGGACATATGTACCTCCCAGGTACTTCAGCAAGTTTCTTAGAGCCTTTTCGACGCTGATTATCGCTAAGGCTGCTCGTAGGTCTTTCAGACCTTCTGAGTACATTGGTAATAGACGAAGCTCCGCCTATCACAAAACACGGGAGTGTTGTCCTAACCCGTGAGGAAGAGAAACATGACGTAGGTGTAACCCTACGAGTGTGCGCGGCGCGTGCAGCGCGTGAGGCACAGCTCCCGCCTCGCACAACTAGAATACCCCATAGTCTAACCTCTTTGTTTCCAACACTTTACAACCAAAAATCTCATATAGCCTTTGTTTATACCCCCAACCTAAGACCTATAATAGCCTCCCGTGTGGGGTACGTCCCCACCCCGTCTCAGGTAAAAAAATCCTAGATTACCAGAATGAGGGTAAGAAAGAATCTTATTAAACACTACAGGATTACCAAAAGAGCTAATGGGAAGGTTTTAGACCCCCCTTCCCAGAAGACGTTTTGCTATGCTTTATTATAAGAGGTAATAGTATGCTTTTAACCGAAAGAAAATCCGCTAGAAGAAGGCTAAAAACCAAAAGTCCTGAGGTGCAACAACGCTATAAAAGCTTTCGTAAGAAACTTCGGCATACCCAAAAAAAGGATATCGCTAAAGATCTAGCTATCCATGGTGTAAAAAATGCCACTAGAAGTGTCGTGTTTGGAACAATGGCAAAAGGCATAGACACTACATTTGATAATAGAGCAATGAAAAAAGACATTAAAAAGTCCAACAAATTCGTACAAAAACACCTCATAGACTCTATAGCTGAAAATGTCTATACAAAAGTAGCCTCAACAATAGCTAAACCCGCAGTTAGAAAATTTGTTACAAACACTGCCGTATCTATGGGTACCGCTGGTGCCGTTCATGTTGGTACTCGTGTTGCTTCAGACTCTATAGATAAGAGAAAAGAGCGCAAAGAAGAGCATAAAAGACTACAGCACACCCGCAAAGAAATAAAAAAATACGTTAAAAACAAACACATTAAAAACAAACACATAGCTAAAAATATCTCAGAATCTGCAACTGTTAAAGTAGTAACAGCTGCTGCGAGAAAGGTTATCCAAACTCATGGGAAAAATATAGCTAAAGGTGTTGTTCTTGGGGTCGCCCAAAAGAAAATTGGAGACAGGATTGGTAAAGTTAGAAACAAAAAAGAAGACAAACACCGGGAAGCTACTAAAGATTACCACATAAAACAAGCTCTAGCTGACAACACTCCCCGGGGTATGCTAAGAGAAGCGAAACAACAACTCTCAAAAACCAAAGCCTCTGCAAGAATCACATGGCTCAATAAACATACGGGTACTAATCCTTTCCTAAACCGCAATACAAAACTAGGACCTAAAAGTACCGTGGAAAGTGTTAAATACCGGGGAGTTGAGCTATCAGAAATGATGCCTGGAATACCGGGGGGGATGGCAACCCTTAGTTCACTAGCCCCTAATCGAATGAGCGCACTAAGCTCAGTAATGGGACCTAAAGCTTTAAATGCTGAGAAAGGAAAAGAAGCTAAAAACGCCGCTGCTTCGCTTTCTCATAGACGCCCCGCCAATCAGTAGTAGCTTCTTTATAAAACTTCTTTAATTCCTCGGGGGAGACATCATTAGGGTCTCCCCCCTTTACTAACATGAGTTTTACATCAAAGCCATCGCCACTCAACCTATTAGCCAACTTCCTAGCCTCAGTCTTAGCGTCTTCGTCCAAGCACACAGTTACATTCTTAATGCCATGAAACTCTAACTGGTTCCTGGCGAAAGAATGCAGGTGCTTACCAAACAGAGGACAAGCAGGTATACCTAGAATGTGGTACAACGAAAAAGCATCAAATGGCCCCTCACACAGAATAACTGTGTCTTCCTTCCGAGGAGCCAAGAGATGCTCATTTACTAGTATAGTTTTAACTCTATAAGCCGAATAAGAACTACTGGCGTGAAGAGACTTAGGCGTACCCTTCCCTGGCACTCTAGTAGTCCAGTACTTCATCTGCCTGCCATGTTTACCCATCACAGGGAAAAATAAATGGGTGTGGTACTTGGAACCCATATTGGCACAAGCATGAATACGAAACTTCTCTATGAACTCATCAGGAATACTACGCTTCTTCAAATAACTTAGGGCTGCCTTCTTTACTCTACCCTCAATAGTACCTTTGGGTACCCAGTCATACAGGGGAAATACCTTTGGGGGGAAGACACAGGGTCTATGGCTACTCCAGTACACTTTGTGTTCTGGTTCTTCTTTCACTACTAAACTTTTAATTTTGTCTGACAACGCGGGTTTATTAGTCTTTATAGCTTCTATGTCTGTCTGGGCTATGAGTCCTAACTTCCTCAGGTGAATGAGGAGTTTCATAATTGGGCCTTTCTCTTGGCATACCCAACACTGAAATACTCCCTTGGTGGGATTAATAGCACACTTGGATTTGTCAGCATCACAGAAGGGGCAGACTACGTAATGTTCCTGCCCTCCTTTCTCAGACACAGCATCAGGCCATACCTTGTCCACTAACTTAGACACCAACTCGGGGTTACTCTTCCTAGGCATCTTAATCACTCAGGAATGCCGTTGAAGAGGCAGAAGCCTTGGAGGTACGGGCAGAAACGAGGTTCAACTGCTCCGCTTCTTCCTCAGTAAAGAATTGAAAATTCATCCTGCTAAAGTCAGACCGGACATATAGCTCTGCCCCCGCTATTGAAACACGGGACTTATCTACCTTGAGACGGAACATCCCTGTTTCTCTCTCCTCAGGAGTTTGGTTGACAATTAGTAGCATATCTAGGGAGAAGACCTTTCCATACCCAGCAGCAATGTCTGCCATATCTACGTCTTCCTTGTTAACTCCACCCCTATTAGTTTGACTTGCCGTCCAAATAACCATGTTGTACTTACCCGCCAAACCCCTAAGAACTTCCATGTTCTCTTCCAGGGCCGTTACGCGATCAGTATAGCTACCCTCCATCTTAAGCAAATCAAAGTAATCAACTACTAAAAAATCCAGCGTGACACCATGCTGGATTCTGAGATCTTCTACAAATTGTTCTACATCACTAATACCAATTGATTTTGTGGGGCTGTACTGGACATATAGGGGGCTAGGGTAAATACCACTCTCAGGCTTGAAATATGCTTGTTTAAGAGCCTTTGCAACCTTGTTAGGCTTGTCGGGTATGTGCCCTAGTGGAATACCAGAAATAGCCGAATCAAATCGAATCATCAGTTCACTGGTTCCTAGTTCCAAAGTGAGGTAAGCACCCGTGTAACCGTTCCTAGCCATCTTTAAGGCCATATCCCCCATAAGGGCAGACTTACCCTTACCAGTAGCCGCCATCACCATACCAATACTCCCTCGTGGAATACCACCATTAGCCATCATTCCGTCCAGGGGTTCCCAACCAGTAGGAATAACCTCAAGATGGATATTAGCCCTACGCTTAACTCTATCGTCGGTATCCTTCCAGTACTCAATAACCTCTGCCTTCTCTTTACCTGAGAACCTGGCCTTATAGACCTCCTGCAGGAGTTGGTCGAACTCCCCGTTGTCCATATAGTCCTTGGCTTGGGTGAGTACATTGTTTAGATTATGCGTGATTACTGCGTCCGAAAAGCGTTCTTTTACAAAAGGTGGGCTAAACTCATCATGACCAACCAACTCGTCTAGTAGCTCCAGTACGTTCTCTAAGACCTCATCTTCAATGCTGTTGTCTTCAGCATACTGGGCAATGTATGTTTTAAGCTCGTGGATTCGTGGCCGGTTCTTGTACAACGTGAAAAACTCTTTGTAAGCTCTGAATAGGACCGAATACTGAGGATGATAGTCAAAGAAATCCTCCGGTATGTTTCCCACAATTGACTTGCAATAAAGTGAATCAGAAAGTAGTAGCGCGAAGGAATCCTTTCGGAATCCCGCAGACAGCGTATCTAGTAATTCTTTTCCCATTTTCTTACCCCCTACCCCTAAGACTACCCCAAAATATTCTATGCGTAAAGCTTTAATTTTTCCTCTGGGTCAACTTTTCCCGATAGAACATCGTAAGGGTTTACAACAGAATCAGTTAGAATATCCCAAGTTTCTTTTTTACCAAATCTCTCTTCCCATTTCTCCTTCCAAGTATCCTCACTCCAGTTATAACACTTCTGTACAAACTCCCAACGAGTAGGTGGTGCAACCTCAGGATATACCTCTCTTAGCATCTTCACGATGTAAGGAACCCCTCTTATATCCCACCCCCTACCTGCGTGTGTGTCGATATGCTCAACCTCTTGCTGCTTCCTAGAGGACCGGAGTAGGGTGCCAGCATCTACCAACATACTTGCATCTACTTCCCCATTAGCTCGCTGTTGGTAAGCCGCTTCTTCGGCTGCCTTCATCTCGTGGAAACCCCGGCATACTACATCCAAAGAAGTTAACCCAAAGAAGTTTAGGAATACCTCTTTACTCTTCTCTTGGTTAAGATGTCTAATAATATAGATGTAATTTGGGTTCTCCAAAAAGCAGTAATAAAAATGGTGAGGAATAGCCCAAAATTCTTCTTCCGGTCTACCCGTACTTCTTGCCCAATTCTTTATCTTCTTATCCCAACCAGCGTTGTACTGCTCAAACCTCTTGTCGAGAGTAAAATGTCTTCGTGGTTCTACGTGCCCCGCATTAAAAAGCGTATGACCCTCTCTTAGATCGGGGTCTAACATCACCTTCATAGAGGGAAAGGCTACCCCTGCGCCATGTAGCACCCTACGGTTGCCCTCCTCCCTAGCCAACCCCCTACAGATCCTAGCTTTGTGGTTTCTATCCCACTGCTGAAATTGGTAGTAAAAATACTCCTGGGGGTCTCTACCTAGCTTAAACAAAAAAGAAATCAGGTCATACAAGTCTTGGTAGTATGTCGTGTCCCTTATAGTCTTGCCTTTAGAATTTTTACGGAAAGTAAGCCTACTTAAAGACTGGGAACTAGCTCCTTTTTGTGCTGCTAACTCCTTGTAAGCCAGTATAAAGCGAGTAACACCCATCTCAATATCATCGTCCACATTACACTGAGCGTAAGTATCTAATTGAAAATGTGGAATCTCCCATATACCCCAAACCTTGTGCATTATGTCCTCTCAATCTCTGAGAAAAAATTCTCCTCGTTGTAGATCTTAAGCCGCTGTTTGTCGTGCTTTTCCAAATACCTATTGCCCAAGGTAAAATAATCCACCACTAACAACTCTTGATTATTCTCTTTTTTCCTGAGACCGCGACCGATACGCTGAATGGTGGCTACGTAAGCCTTGCCGCCACCCACAATCATAAGGTGGTTCACGTCGGGAACATCAATCCCCTCGTCGGCAAGCTTAGTAGTTATCACGCACTTTACTCTACCAGACCTAAGTTGCTCAAAAGCACTACTTGTTTTCTTAGTGGAGGTTTGACCCGTGACAACCAAGTGTTTAGGCTTTCCCTTATTACTGCCTCTACTGAGAGCGGTAACTTCTTCTCCCAACCCTTTAGCCAAATCCACAGAATTACCCGTGAGTACGAGAATTCGGTTGTTGGGATCTTTCAAGGAGTTCACAATATCATCAGCTATGGATACAAGTCTTAGGTTGTTTTCTACCAGAATTTTCTTCCTGGCATCAGCATAATTTAATGCCCTATTGTTTGCTGTGGTGAAATCCAAAGTCTTAATGAGAAGTTTAGCCTGAGCAAGAAAGCCTTTTTCCTGGAGCCACTTGGAATTAAGGTCAAAAATAACAGGACCAACCAAGGACATCATCTGCATGTCGCTTAGCAAGTCCTGTTTTAGGGGGGTGCCACTTAAACCTACGCGATAGAACGCTTTACTCCATTTGCCAATATTTAGCCAAGTATCACTTGAACCGTGATGACACTCATCAAAAACAAGCATATCCACTGTGGCTAAATAATCTTTCAAGGCTTTCTTTTTGGCCTCGTAAACTTCAGTATCTTTAACTGTGGTAGGTGTTTTAGGTTGTAGATAAAAGTGCAAAAAGTCAATTGAAGCAACTGTGACTTCTTGGGGATCTATCTCCCCACTTCGCATAACACCAACTTTATCTCCGCCCAAATAATTACAAAAAGCTTGGTAGGTTTGTTCAACAAGCTGTGTTCCGTGGATTAGCACTAAACTCTTTCTAGGCAACATCATGCCACATATTCCAGCAGCGATTAAAGTCTTGCCAGATCCTGTAGCAGATCTAATAACTCCCCTGAAATTATGAAAAAGAGCTGTTGTACAGGCTACTGTTTGGTAGTCCCTAAGTTCAAGTGTACCAGCCTTTTCCATACTAGAGATATTTTCTAACCCAGGAAAAATATCTGCTAGTTCTGTCCAGGTTGGTGTTTTGAGTGTTGTGGTTCCCATTTGTTACTCCCAGAGAAAACTTACCATCCCTGGAAGAGGCTGTCAAGAAGAATTTTTTTTCCATGCGGGGGTTGGTTACTTTTTCTTCTTTCTTTCTTCTTTGTATATTTCTTCTTTCTTTCTTCTTTTTGAAATATTAATATTATATATATAACTCTTTTTAGTTAATTCTTCTTAAAAATATAAAAAGTTAAAAAGTTGAGGTAGTTAACCTTTTAATTTTTTATTATTTATAGAAAATACAATATTTAATATAATTTTCTTTCTTTTTGATCAAACTTTTTCTTTCTTTTAAATTTTCATTTATTACTTGACACTAAGTCTTGTATGAGATACTCTGATAATGTGGAGGTTTTATGAAGCTGTCTAAAAGCTTATACAAATCAGGCAATCCTGTTCATATTCACTTTGGAGTTAGCAAGTGTAAATTTATAACTCCTTTCCCTCATAAACTTAGAAATGTTTTAGCTGTGTACTACCCTAACTATTTTTTTACACCTAGCTTTAAAAATGGTTCCTGGGATGGCAAATATCATTTCATTACTGAAGCTAACTATTTTCCTACGGGTCTTTTATCCGTAGTTTTTTCTACTTTGAAGACGGGATGTAATCCTTTAGACAAGTCTAAAAAAGTCTATTTTTCTCCTGTTGAAAAGGTGAAAATAAAAGTGAACCCCGTAGATCAGAAATACTATCACCCTCAGATTCTCAATTACTATATGCGAGAGGAAGATATCGTGTCCTCAATTGAGAATAGTACATTCACCATTGACACTAAAACGATACTAAATTGGAAAAATTTGTCAAATAACTCCTTTCAAAAGCAAGTACAAAAGTTAGCTAACAGTGTACGTTTTTGAAAGTGTAATTACGGAGGTAATATGCGAACTATGGATTTGAAAGATAGGATTTACCAAACTCAACGAGAAGCTTTTGAAGCCCCCCTTACTCATAGAGACACTAGTACTATAGTGGATATTATGATTTCTGAAATGAAGGCGGGGGTAGTTAAAGAAGGGAAAGTATACTTAGCTGGGTTTGGATGCCTAGAAAAAACTACTAGAAAAGGTAGAACGTGGAAAATTAGAGGAAAAGAAGTTACGAAGGGAGAAAGAGACACCGTGACCTTCCGTCCCTTTACAGATATCAAGAAACAACTCAGCACTCCTCGGGATGTCTAGAAAGTACTTGACAAGCTTTTTTTGTGTGTTATATTTGTCTTGGTTGTTGTTCCTGGACGTAATGTCCTCTCCTTACCCCCGTCCCCCTCTTCTCCCAAGAGGGGGACACCCTTTTATCTACACAAGAGATTTAAGCCTATCCCTCTTTAGGTTAGCTACGGCAATCTCGATAAGTAGGTAGATAACAACAGAAGCAAGAGTTTCTAGTTTGACATCTCTGTCTTTAAGCCACTCTTTAGTGCTGTTGTACACTAGGGTTCTCTTTGCGAGACCTTTCTCTTCTAATACATCTACGTCATCTACTCTATCCCTAATATAAGTATACGTGCCTTCCATAATGACCTGAATGATGTCCTGAATAACAGGCAGTACATAGGTCCATACAAAACTAATAGCTGATAGAACATTCATGACTTCCTCCTTACTAATTAATCGGCATACGACATTAGGATACTGTCAAGTCCTCCTGACTTATCCCAAACGTAAGATTCTGTTAGCCGGGTGTTGCCTACATAGCCGGAAGCGAAGTGCCAAAGGTCTGATCCAGTCATACTAGGTAGACGGCGTACTACAACCCCCTGGTATTCGTCATACAGGGGTCCAGCTACCGCTTTACGGGTGTGGAGATGTCCCGTGTGTACTTCCCGGCACTTAGTTCTAGCCCATGCCTGGGGTGCCTCAGAAGCCATAATAAGCCCAAAATTCTTCCACTGGGCTACAGGCATATCACCGTGAGCTACGCCTAGGAGATTTATACCGTACTCGATGTATTTGCGGGGCATTGGGTCTAGATCGACCGTAACCCTGTCAGAGTTACGAAACGCCCCGTAGAGAGCCACCACGAGGTGGTATGACCACGTAGGATCGTGGTTGCCGCTTACCCATACCACCTTAACAGGGGCTGTCTCCATCGCAACCTCAATAGCGTTCATTACAGTAAAGAAACCAGTTCGGAATACCTTAGCCGGTCTAGAATCGTTATCCTGGGGTGTACCGCTTGCTGTCTCTCCTCTGGCGTTGTCATAGTTGAAGAAATCGCCACCAACAGGCAGTAGAATTTCTTCGATGGGTCTCTTGCCTACACGAACGATAGTGTCGCGTACAGCCCCAATATATAGGTCTTCTGCGGATTTTAAGTTGTAGTCATTACCAACCTCTGGACCCCAGCTTAATTTTCCTAGGTGGTGGTCGCATAGAGACATTTCAAGCATTAGGTTAGCATCAGTCTTAATAGCAGGAAACTTACGCTTGTATACAGGTGTTCTATCTGCAATCTTATCCGCAATCATAGCCAAACCATCATGGATGGCCTCAGCTACACGGCGGCGTAGAATAACCTTGATCTGCCAGTTCTCTACAATTAGGGGGTTACCCTCTGTGTCTTTCATCGCTGTTGTGTAGGTATTTGCGGTTGTTTCGTGTACATACCACTCAGTAAGGTCAAGACCGGCCTTGAGTACTGCTTCATCGGCGTTAGTTACACTTGTTCCTTTTGACAGAATTCGGAATTCTTCATTGGTTTTGGTTATTTGCCATTGGGTTGACTTTTGGTTGCCCTGGTCTAAGGGGTTTACTTTTATCCATTGGGCAAGAGTTCTTGCCTTTTTTTCTTTAATTCCTAATGCTTGTTGTAAGCTTGTGCGCCCTCTAATTCTCCCATTTGGGCCTGGAGTTTCTATGATATTTCTAGCAATCTTTTCTTGCTCATCTGTAAGCCATGAAGGTCTTCTCATCCGTTCCTCCGTTCACCATATTGGTTTATGGTCCAGATATAGCTTGCCCCCACAAAGAGTAGTGGGGGCAAGTTGTCATCACAAAATGTGATCTCTATTCTTTATCTTCTAGCAGTGACGCAAACATACGGAATGCAGCCGCCTGTGCGCCAAAGAAGTCAGCGTACTCGGTGCTGTCTGTCCTCTCTGCCATAAGTTCAAGCATTGTAGCAACGAGAAGAACTCCTTCGTCACCACTAATTTTTTTGTCATCACTGAAATGTCCCCAAGCCTCAGACAGGAGGGTTGGGAGAGCACTCATGATTTCTGCGGGGGTAATTCCTAGATCTGCCATGGTATCCTCCTTTTCGGTTACACTTAATAAAGCCATTCCAAGGGCTATAGAGTCTGCTTGTTTGGTGTAAAAACCCTTGAGTTGGTTGTTTTTTTCTTTCTCACCTAAGTAATATAACACATTAACTAGGATATTAAAAGCGTTTTTAGGTGTAAGTGGTTTATGTTTACCCTGCATATATAGTTCTTTTCTAATTTTAAACCACAGTTTAATGCCTTGCCATTTAGTCATTAGGTTTGCCATTGACTACGATATTCACTAACCCTTTCTCTAAAGTAGTCCATATCGAACTGGGTACCAGGGCAAGACTTATAAGTAGCGTAGTCTCTGTGGCCTTGTACGTTATCCACGGAGATATGGTACATACGACAAAGCCAAGAAACATGGGCTGCTGTTTTTTCAAACATGTCCTCTGGTGGGGGAGCTTTATCGAAGTTGCCCACTAAAGCCACGCCTATGCCCTTACGGTTCATCCCCTGTTCTCGGGTGTGAGCACCGGCTAGCATCATTGAGCGCCCCTGTAGGACCCAAGGGCGGTCATCTGAGAGGGTTTCAACGATCCAGTGGTACCCAATGTCTCTCCAGGGTCTGGAAAGCCCCCAGGAGCCTTCTGAGGAGAGTTTTTGGTACTCTTCCTCTGAGATGATGTTACCCCCCTGCCGGTAACTTGTGTGGAACCTACGGATCGCTACGGCGTCTGGGAGGGGCTTATCGCTATCCTCTGTTAATGTATGGTGGAGGATACAGTGGCTCCATCTAGGCATTGGTTGCTCCTTTAAGCATATTGGCTTCAGCCCATAAAGGCTGTAAATTGGTGTAGTGAAAGCACGCTTTTTGTTGTGCCTCCTCTTCAAGATTAAAACTAGCACAGGGTTTAATATGGTCTATGTGCCAACCATCCTTTGTGTGTTTTTTTCTATGCTCAACTACCTCTGGCCGAGAGTTGTATTTCTTGCCTCTTTCAGAAGAGCAAGCCTTACAGATGTACATTTTGCCATCTTTTCTACTTTTATCTGTAGAAAATTCAGAAGAGTTTTTGGTAACTTTACACTTAGAGCAAAGCTTCCCCCAAATTTCTTCGTCTTCGACCACATGAGACCATCTAGGCATTGTAGACTCCTATTAAAAACGAATTACGAACGATCTTCCTCGACTTTGATACGGCTAATAGCAATTTTTCTAAACCCAACATCTTTTTCTCCACCACCCGAAATAGGTTTGTTGGTCGTTTCCATACTAACCGTAGGCCAATAAGCTGCAGGAGGCTGGTAACTGTTTTGTGCATTAGTTGAGTAGCGTACAACTCTCCATGACTGAGCAAGGGCATCCTTGCCCGGGTCACTTGAGTATGCCTCTAAAGCAGGTTGTCCTGCGGTTTTAATTGGAATCCACCCCGCTGATGGTGGATACGCCGCGTTATCCAAGCTAATACCTTTAGGGGGAAGTCCTATGCTACCGCGTACACCAGGACCATCGACGGGACCGGGAACGTGATGGGGGCCACCCCCAGAATCCGGTTCAGTGAGCCTAGATAAAGGCAGTTGTGCAATAGAAATAATATAAGCCATAAAATACTCCTAATCTCTTACAGTCCGTAGGTTATGCCCCTATTCCATAGGTTATTCCTCTAGACCGGACAAATAACATGTAGTTTTCTAGTGTGATGGGTACCGTAGTATTATTGTAAATCTTAATAAACATTTTAAATAGTGGGAGAGCTTCACTACCTACTGCAGCATCCCCATCGTCAAGTGTTGTAGGCGTCTCATCATTTAAATAAAGAACTTGTGTTGCCTCACCTACGGTGTCACCAACAACACCAGACACAAGAGTGGAAACAGCATACCACCCTCCCCAAGTTGTAATAGCCCCTGCAGGTAACTCGGGTTGAGTAGCAAAGTAATAAGTATCAAAAAGATACCTATTATCCGTACTTGGGTTGGTTGCCGGACCCCCAAATCTAAAGGGTGTACTCTGAATGTACCCCCCAGGTGCTATAACACAACTATTACCTAGAATAGTGAATTTATCTGACTTAGCTAGGTCAATATGCTGCTCAGAATCAAACTCCTCGCCAACAACACCCTGGTAATTACCATTCTTAGCCAAGATAGCCTGGTATTTAGCCTGTACCAAGGACCATCTTCTCCAAGAGTGTGGAGCCGCATAGATGGGCATAGACTTTTTATACGACACCGGCTGGTTGTTACCACCCAAGGGTTGAATAAAAGTTGGCATATTTCTTACCTTGTAAGGTATACCCCCCGCAGTATAAGCAGTACTAAAAGGTGAGATAGTAGTTAAACCTCCGCCCGTGGTATAGAGCTTAAGGTGCTGGCCTGTAACATCCTGCCCAAAAACTCGGGTCCAAGTACCACGAGTAAAACTAACGTCGTCACTGACTTCAATAGCTTCCTCAGCCGGGGTTATAGAACTAAGGTTATGAACTAGTTTAGACACAACCTTAGTTTTTTTAGAATAAATAGCATAAGGCATATATACACCCTCCAATTAGTAGCGTGGTTTCGCGCCGGGGTTACCAAACATTTTGAACAGGTCTACAACAATAGGACCGTTTCCTAAAGTATTTTTAGCATGAGCACTGTAAGTAGTGTAAACGGCTAAGTAGAGCTGACCTTGTAGCTCAATTGTAGCGGTTGAGAAGATAACACGCGGGATAGACAGGGTTTTAAGTGGGAAAGTTTCTAGCACATCAAACCCTGGGAAAGACCCTGTGGAGTCGTACCCCCTCATTGTTCCCCACCAGCTATTACTGTTGTCCGGCCAGTTGTTTCCTGGTCCCTGGACAAATAAAATACGGTTGAAATCATACCTTGATCCACCACCATACAAGGGGTAAAACTCTTGGGCAGAGGCAGGATATCGGTTAATAACCGGTAGAGTGGCGTAAGGAGTTCCTCCAATTTCAGATGTAATTGGTAGGGGGGTTGGGGAAAAGACATAGTCAGAGGTAATGTACCTAGCTAGTTTGGGTGTTCCCAATGGTGAGGGCAGGTGGGCAGTCATATTAGCATAATGACCAATACCTCCCTCTTGAGAAACGTAGCTTAATGTGCCTCTTCCTAGCGTTGTGACATGCACCTGTTTTGTGTCAGATACAAAATTCCTGCCATAAATAACAGGTTCATTTACATTTTTCCAGAAGCCCTGGTAGGGGTTGTACCTAACCTGATAAACAGCCTCAAATACTGGAGCAGGGGGGGTCAGATAAGTCATTCTACCCGTTCCTCTCTCTACAACAGGTAAATGTCTAGTAGTTTTGACAACACGGTTGTTGTACCCGTCTGCTAGAAAGACCATATCTTCTGTCGCGGAAGGATCAATGCACATACCCATGGGGCCAGAGAAGGAAGCCAACCCCTTACCTAAGGCAGAAGGAGAACCAACCTGCCCTTTAACAGCCATAGAAGCAGCATCAATAACAGTAATAGTATTCATCTTGGGATCTGTGGCGTAAATAAGCCCCCCATAGAAATATATTCCCTGTACAGAAGCCCAGTCTAAAGCTAGGTGTAGCTCAGTATTGAGTGGGATATCCGCTAAACGCCTAACAAATGCCCCCGAGATATCCCCACTCATACTAGAGGGAGAAGAGGTATACACGTAGGTTTCAGAATGTCCTAGTACATAGGAGAAGCCTTGGCGTCCTTCAATGAACATGTGGGGTATGACACCTTCTCTATTTAGCGTGTCATAAATAGGTGTTGAAGCTAAAGACATTGACCCTGGAGTTGATATGTCTACCCGCAGCACTTTAGTCTTATCCGTACCTGTGGTGTCATAGCCACCTATATACAGTATATCCTCGTCCATACTAAAAGAAATACTCCAAGGACGACCACCCTCTTCATCTCCAGAATTTGGAAGGGCAAGAGTATCAAACTCAGTGCCATTTACGTGGTTAAGTTCATATACTATCCTGTTAGCAACGTCACCTGTAAATACTCGTGTACCATCAGCGGAAATAGCTAATTTCCAAAATGTCGTAGTATTGGTAAACTTATCAACCGTCCAGGTTTCAATCCACTCGCTGGGGTTGTTGTGGTGTCCTGAGGGGAGTTCTAGTTTTGTAATTCGTGCACCTGAAGCGACGTATAGATAGGAATTTCCTGTGCCCCCCTCGTCGGGAACAAAGATTACACCACTTGGGGCATCTAACTGTACAGGATCATCAGTAATCCCCCACAAAGTGTGTAAGTCCAATTCATCAAGGTACTCAAAAGTAGTGTCATCTAATACTATAATTCTGTGGTAACCCGCTAGTCCTGGGTCAGGGTCAAGGATGTCAAGCTCGGTAGTTATATGATATCCATCACCCACGTATACAACACCCGCTCCCTCGTTGTGTGAAATTCCCATAGGCCAGGATAGGTGTCTTTCGTTGAGGTCACCTGTAGTGGTGTCTCTTTCTCCCTCTACACCAAACTCGGCTTGAATAACCCAGTCGCTATTAAATTTGAGGACTTTTCTAAAACCACCCCAGCTAACATACTTGTTGTTGCTGGTGTCTTCACAAAGATCATTCCAACCCCCACCTAAGACTTGGTATAACTCATCAATATTTTCGTGTGTTCTTGCCCCTAGAATACTGGAGACTGTGAAGTTATCAGAGCCTATAGTTAGGTTAATAGCCACAATACGCCCAGCATCAGCCACGTATAAGTACTCTACTCCTCCAACAACACCAATTGTTAACCCTGTTGGGTAGATAAACTGGTCAAGAGAGGAGCCAGAAGTTCCTGTACCAATATGACTTGCATAAGCTAATGTGTTATCAAGCTTTACAACTCGGTACATACCCGTGTCTGCAACATAAACATTACCCAAGCTGTCAATAGCTACTCCCCCGGGGGAGTTAAGCCTTGTTTCGTGCGCAGGGTTATCAGCAGCGAAACCATCACCAAAAGCCTTTTGGTACGTTGAAAGGTCTTTAGACAGCTTGACTAACATGTGCGCAGCTCTGTCAACTACATAAGCATAATTTTCTGCTGTATCTTCCCATACTGCCGCCACAGGAGATTTTAGGTGCAGTAGTGGGTCATACCCCGAGTTAGGGTCAAAAGGGTAGTTATCGTGTATGGGGTATTGGCCCACATAGCTTAAATCTGTAGCATTTACAGAAACAACCCGGTTATTACCTTCGTCGCAAATAAGGAGGTAACGCTCTCCGCCCGTGGTAAAAGGGCTAATAGATATATTTGTTGGGAGAGTAAACACTGAACCTATGTTTTGCTGGTCGTGCCATTTAGCGTCTTCCTGTCCTGCGGCGGGAGAACCATCTTTGTTACCAATAGTAGTTACGTTAGCGGAGGCTCCTGGCCCAGCAGAAGTAAACATAAGACCATCAATTTCATTAAGAGGACGGTCAATACCAGTGCTTGTGGGGTATAAAAGGTCTACATAACCATCAATAATTCCACTTGCTTGGTAACTACTGGCTGTGCTATCTACTGTGGCGTAAGCATTCAAAGTTCCTAAACCTGCCCAAGGGCTTTGAAAAATAACTGGTTGCCGTGTACCCCTCCACCATAGTCGGGGGTAAGTGGGGTTAATAACCACACCCTTGGTATCTCCGTTTCCTGGAGAATTGGGGTCTTCATGCCACCCAGAAATGTCACTACTATCGGTGTTAAAAGTAATAAGCTCGGAACCGCTGTTAAAAGAGGCAATAATGGAAGGACTAGCCGAGTTTACCAAAGACAGGTCAATAGTAACTAGAACTTCTTGGACCTCATCTTGTGGGGACCTAACACGCCTCAAACCGTCGTGGAAGGAAGTATACGCTGTTTCTGTTGGGGGATCGCTATACCCAACATCGAGGCTAAGGTCAAAAACACGGTTTGCGTATAGGTAATCAGGGTCTAGATCTGAAGAACCCAAGCTCTTAGGAACAATCCATAGTTCTGCGACTTCAGAAGCTAGGGTGTCGGTTAAATCTTCAATTTCTAAACCGTAATAGTGGAATACCGAAGCATTGGCTAGCAGAGTTTTGTGCGCTCCTCGGATAATTCTGTCTAAAGTATTTTCTGCGGCGTTGTCAACCGTATAACGCTCATTAAGAACGCAAGGACGTAGATCTAAGAAATATTTGTCTTCGGGGTACTTGTAGTGGAAGTCATCTAGCCTCCCCGTACCACCATTCTGGTTGTCTATTCCCCAACTAGTGGTGTTAAACCTGGCCCAAGCACCAACAGGCAGAGCGTAGATGTACCCGTCGTATGTGTCTAAGGCAGATTTACTAGCTGTATTCCCGCTCCCGCTATACCAGAGGCTACCGTCATGAAAAGTATTAATACCGTTAGAAAAGTTATAGCCCCCAATATCCGTATCATTAGGCCCGCGTGCTTCGATAGTAGAGTCACTAAAGAAATCTGGGTAAGCTGTGTAGTTGATATCGTCTACAACACGCCACTGGTGTTGGATTTGTATATAGCTGCCATCGGGTAGGAAGCTTATAGTACCTCTTAGCCTTTCGTCGGAGGGATCATCTACTGCTCGGTATCGGTAAACAAGGATAAGTTCGTCCCCAGCTCCTGGGTCACTAGTGAAAGTAACGGTAACTTCCCCAGTATCGTAGTCAATGGTACCCGAAATACCATCACTATGGGTGTCAGTAAATGTACCATCACCAATATCTTCTAGTAACAACTCTGCCACGGTGTTGTCCCACCCTGGGATAGCCGAGGAAGCAGAAGGAAGACGATAAACACGGGGGAACATCGCCCCTTCGCCATTAGGAATAATTTTCTTTCCCACTACTGTGGCGGTATAAACTAGTTGTCCCGCATTTAAGGCACCCATACTTTCTTTCTTATTCTTGGCGTAGTCTAGCCCACCATAAGGGTAGAAATAGCCTGTAGAGGGGTTAATAACTTTAAGCCAAACTTCAAGGAAAGTGAAGTCTGTGCGTGATCCTGTGACTGGAGCATCAGAGAAATTAAGAATAATTGGACCGGCGTTGCCATTAACTTTTCTAGAAACACCGCCATACTCTGAAATCATGGGGACGGTAAAGCCGTTAACAAGCGCGTAAATAGGTTTTCTTGTGGCGTAGTAACCTAGTGTCCCGTCCTGGTCAATACGTGTTTCCATGGCAATGGTGTTATTCATCTCCTCGTCGGGCATTTCTTCGTTTCTTACTGTACCGGCTTTTTCAGGCGAATAAAACCCACCAAAGGGCGAGGGCATAAACCCATTATTCTCAGTGGAGTAATTAGAACGAATGAATTTACTGGGGAAGGGTCCGTTCAAGAAGCCACTTGTATACCGCTCCTTAAGAAAAGCGGCGTTTTGCATAAAGGAGGAGAATTGGACATTTCTGATCTCAAAGAAATTCTGAAGAAACAGATCCATATTATCCATTCTATCGTCTAGGGTGTTGTGTACTAAATCTCCCCCAGTAGGCCAGTTTTTACCCGTCCAAGCATCGGAAATTTCATCTACAAGCTTATCAATAGACTCAGCAAGAGCCGTGTCATTAGCTGATAGATTTTCTAGTGGGCGGTTATCTACATCATGTCTGTAAATATCGCTCGCAGTAAATAGCTCAAGGCCACTTCCAACACCGTAGCCGATGGGAGAAATAACTGGTTTAAAAATATCAGACATCTGGGGTCTCCTTATTACTTATTGTCTTCGTCATGTTTGCGCCACAGGTCTCTATGTTTACTAAACTTTTCATCTTCCTTAGAAGGTTTTATAGACATATTACGACCTTTGGCCTTAGACCACTCTTTTGCAACTCTTTTTCCTTTAAGTAGGTGGTCCCTTATTTTCTTCTTCGTAATTTTTTCTTGCTCTATTTTCGATAATTTCGGGGCAGGTATAATTTTGCGCATGGGAATTTTATGAGCCATAGCAAGATGTTTAGGTCCGGGTGTCTGTTCCTTTATCCGGCTAGCCATACTCCCTGAAGAATCGGTGTAGTCATCTTGATGAATTCCTACCCCCTTTTCGGCCTGGTCTAGGGCTTTGTTTAGGGAAATAAAGTGGTTAACTTTTCGCATACTATGTCTGTTTGCATCTGCGGTTGTCCAAATTTTTCTTTTAGGCTTGTAGCCCTCTTTCCTTTTAGAGATTTTAAACTTAGGTTTAACAAATTTTAAGCCCAATTTGTTTTCAATAGCGTCTAAGGTCTTGTTTAATAATAGCATCTTTTCTAACTTGGCGGCGGTTTCAGGGGGCGTAAATACCATACTTCTTGTGGCCTGAGTATTTTTAGGCCCAAAAGCGCGGCTATTATCTTTTGGTTTTTCCCTAGAACTAATCCAAACAGGATTACGCCTTGTTATTTTTGGCCCCGTATGTGTGTGTTGTAATCTTTCTCCCCCGTGTATTGGGGAGTCAAACATCTTTAACCAAGCACCAGCGTGAACAAGCATATATTCTAATTGAGGACTACCATGACGGAAAATATGGCCTGTAAAACTCTGTTCCCGGTTCGTTCTATGCTTGAGCTGACCATTAACCCTACCTAATAAAGTTATCTTACCGGAGCCATAGTGGGGGTTTTTGACTGAATGATCAACATAATCGCTTATGTCTGCGGGGAGTATAGGTATCTTTTTTTGTTTTATATAGCTAAGAGGTAAAATAACCCATAATCTTTTAATTTCCGCATCAGATTTAGAAAATTTATAGTCTACGCGGGCTAATTCCGATTTAAGCCGTTCTTTAGCTACTGAGGCATTCCCAGGGAACCCCAAACTCCCCAGCAGATATTTGTTCCAACTCCCTCCCGTAGATATATATTCTCTTTTTTGCCGGATAGAAAAATTAGTGTCTTTAAGTTTAAGATGTGCAGGAGTAGTAGAACTAAGAGATCTCATTCCTTGTCGTTCAGGAACACGAACACCATATTCCTCTTCCGCAGCAAGAAGCCATATATACCAAGAGATACTCTCTTTCATCCCCCAGGCTACTCGACTCCAGCCACTAACAACTGCAGCACTACCTTCTGTAGCCCCCTGTATATATTTTTGGGCGGGTGCTTCTCCCTTTAGCAAGGCTTTGTATACCTGCCGATTAGACTTTAAGACATCAAAAGCGTGGTTTTCTTTATCGGTTTTTTTTCTTTTCTTTTTTAGTATTTTAACCCGCTTGTTTATTTCAAAAAAAGCCTCTCTATGTGTTAAGTATAGTTTTCCTTTGCTCCAAGCAAGGCGTTGCATTTTTTCGACAACTTCCTTAAAAGGTTTGTCTGTTGTTTCTGTGTGTAGAACAGCTAAAGAATTAGGATCTTGCCCCCAAAGCTCTTTAAATTTTGCTTCTTCGGTTACACCAAGATGGGAGGAGCTTATTCTTCTTTTATGAAAATACTCAAAGGGTATTGTTAGCTCGTAGATATCTTTCTTTACAGGACCGTGTACTGCTGCGTCTTTGTGCATTTTTAATAAGATATAATAGGGCTTGTGGTCCGGTTCTCCCGACCAAACAATTAGAGGGTCTTGTAATCCCCGAGGTTTTGTCTTAGACATAACTTGGGAAATAATAGCCCCAGAATGGGGGCTGTCTAGCGCAATATGAGCTGTTTTAGGTTCAGTAGATAACAGCGTAGTGGCGTTGTCCTTTTCCATATCTCTATGGTTAAGATTAAGAGCTGTTATACTTGCGGGGTCGTTCATTCTTTCTAAAGAAGGAGCACCTAAACTAATACTAGTTAGGTCTTTTTGCCCCTCTCTTTTTGTTATTGACTTGTCATACTCTTTACGATGTATAAAGGCCAATAATTTTTCGGCGTGTGTCTCATTAAACTCTGCAATTTCACCCTGCCCGGGTTTTCTAGGCAACCTAAAGAGAATGACAAGTATTTTTCTTGCTGCAACATGCTGGTATTTGGGAGTATTTTTCCTCCGCGCAACTTTACTTAGAATACTGGCCGCATGTAGTTCTTTTGGCCCCGCTCCCGCAAAAGGATCATGGGCACTACTCCCCCTAGCATCAGTACCAACAAAAGTATACTTAAGTTGCTGCGCAATAGTGGAACGATTATAACCCTCTAAAAGGTGAAAGTCCATGTAATCACCAAACGGGTAGTGTCATTCTTGATGACATAGCCAAAAGTTTTGTGGGTAAACATTAAAGTCCCCGACCGGTAAAACAATCCCGCCTCAGAATAAGCTTGCGTTCCACCCCCGTTTCCCTCTGTGGTTTCCATTGAGGAAGAAAAAGTTACTTTCCGGGTACTTGGGAAAGATATATTCAAGTCAGTAATACTTTTGGTGAAAATTGGGGTGTTAAAAAGGTCTGTATCCACCACAGAAACAGGAAGCATTTCAGTGACATCTACAGGGTTATGCCCCCCATCACTGAGCTTAATGGTGTCGATATACCAGTCTAGGGCACTATCGTTCCCCATAAGGTGGGCTAGTGCTTCTCTACCATCATTGGTAATAATATTATATCCCTCTACTTGGTCAATAAGTTTCCCATCTAGGTCATAGGACTTAATAACGAGGTACCCATTAGGGACAGAAACTTTTTCAGATACATTCATAATACTTCTCCACTAGTTAATAAAGAATTACTCACTGATTGCGCACACAGTAATATCCATACTCTGCACGGAGTTATTTTGC
>Ga0164315_10000966_pt1 | contig 21045 bp, 7 predicted proteins | sample GuaBasSedimGuay6_FD_113737 | JGI IMG/M metagenome (GOLD analysis project Ga0164315, IMG submission 113737) | Subseafloor sediment microbial communities from Guaymas Basin, Gulf of California, Mexico - Guay6, Core 4569-2, 0-3 cm | ecosystem: Environmental > Aquatic > Marine > Hydrothermal vents >... | reverse complement strand
GGATGCCGGTTATGGTACTGACAATCGTCATCGGGAGCGAACTGGTGTCATTTTGGGTGTCGGAGGCGGCCAAAAATTGATTACGCCATTGACATCTCGTTTGCAATATCCTTTATGGGAGCGTGTTTTAAAAAGTAGTGGGATCGGTGATGAGGAAACCCAAAAAATAATTGAAAAAATCAAATTGGGCTATGTTCGCTGGAATGAAAATTCTTTTCCGGGCATGTTAGGCAACGTGATTGCAGGGCGGATTGCTAACCGTTTGGATTTGGGCGGAATCAATTGTGTGGTGGATGCGGCCTGTGCCGGTTCATTAGCGGCGCTCCAAATGACACTGAGCGAATTAACGGAATACCGTAGCGACATGATGATCACGGGCGGTGTTGATACTGATAATTCGATCTTCATGTATATGAGCTTCAGTAAAACCCCGGCCTTTTCCAAACAACAAAATGTAAAACCTTTTGATGTCGATTCTGATGGTATGATGATCGGTGAAGGTATCGGGATGTTAGTCTTAAAACGTTTGGCTGATGCGAAGCGAGATGGGGATCGTATTTATGCTGTCATTAAATCCATGGGGACATCCAGTGATGGCAAATATAAAAGTATTTACGCGCCGCGTGCTAGTGGACAATCCCTTGCATTAGAGCGTGCTTACGACAGTGCGGGATTGAGTCCGGCCAGCGTTGGTTTGATTGAGGCCCATGGTACTGGCACGATGGCGGGCGATCCGACAGAGTTTGCCGCTTTAAAGACGACTTTTAGCGAAAATAATCTAACAAAACAACATATTGCCTTGGGTAGCGTCAAATCGCAGATTGGACATACTAAATCGGCGGCCGGTGCCGCAAGTTTGATCAAAACGGCGTTGGCTTTGCACCATAAAATCTTGCCGCCTACGATTAATGTCACTCAACCCAATCCTAAATTTGAAATTGAAGATTCTCCGTTTTATTTGAATACGAAAACCCGCCCTTGGCTTTGTGTTGAACCCAGACGGGCAGGGGTGAGTGCATTTGGATTTGGGGGCACTAATTATCATGTCGTTTTGGAAGAATGTCAAAGTGAACAGACTGAAGACTATCGTTTACACAATAGTTCTGCTTCAATTTTGCTGTTTGCCGATCAGCCGTCGCAATTGTTAGAACGCTGTTCAACGACATTGCTGCAATTACAATCGGATACGCAAGCGCAGCATTTTGCACAACTGATTGAGTCTTCTCAATCTTTAGCCATTCCTATTGATGCTGCAAGAGTCGGGTTTCTCGCCAAATCCCTTGACGAGGCGCGTGACTTGTTGCAGATCACCATTGAATCACTGAAAAAACAACCGACGAGCGAATTTTTTGAACATCCTAAAGGCATTTATTACCGCAAATCGGGCATGGATGCGAAAGGAAAAGTAGTCGTTTTGTTTTCAGGGCAAGGTTCGCAGTATTTGAACATGGGGCGGAAACTCGCTCTCAACTTTCCGCCGCTTCGTCAAGCCTATACTGAGATGGACAAGGTATTGCTTAAGCAGGGATTGCCACCGATTTCGGATATCGTTTTTCCTTCTCCCGTCTTTGACAAGGCTCAAAAGGTGGCCCAAGTCGCGGCTTTGCAAGAAACTGAAAATGCTCAACCGGCTATTGGCACTTTTAGTTTTGGACTCTACAAAATACTCCAACAAGCTGGGTTCCAGGCAGATTTCGTGGCTGGGCATAGCTTTGGTGAGTTGACGGCATTATGGGCTGGGGGCGTTTTGAATGATGAGGACTATTTTTTCCTAGTCCAATCAAGAGGGCAAGCAATGGCATCACCTGCTGTTTCCAATTTTGATGCGGGTGCCATGTTGGCAGTCATTGGGGATATCACTGTTCTTCAAAACATTGTTGAAAAATTTCCGACTATCACCATTGCTAATTGGAATTCCAATATTCAAGTTGTTTTGGGTGGCCCCACGCCGGATTTAGAACAAATAAAACAAGTCTTTGAAAAACAAAATTTTTCGACGGTATTGTTGCCGGTATCAGCTGCCTTTCATACGCCACTTGTTAAACACGCTCATAAACCTTTTGCTGAAGCGTTAAATACTGTTACCTTCAATCGTCCCAAAATACCTGTTTACTCTAATATCACGGGGGCCCCTTATCCTGATGAACCGGGTGAAATTCGCAAAATGCTGGCATCACATATTCTGAAGCCGGTTAGTTTTAAACAAAAGATTGAAAATCTGTATGCGGCAGGGGGCTATTTTTTCATTGAATTTGGCCCCCGCAATATTCTGACGGCCTTGGTAACCAATATCCTTGAAGATAAATACCATTTAGCGGTGGCATTGAATCAGAATAGAAAACAAGACAGTGAACGCCAATTACACAAAGCTGTTCTGAAATTGCGTGTTGCCGGTTTGCCCTTACGTAACTTGGATCCCTACCAACGGAAAGAAGATGAGACACCGAAAAATCAAGGCTTGACGGTGCGTTTAAATGGGGCCAATTATGTGAGCGAAAAAACGAGGGCCGCTTTTGAGAATGCTTTGCAAGATGGCGATCACGTTTATAACGCGCATAAGCATCCTGAAAAATCCAAAACGATTGCGAAGGATGGCGATCAGGTTTCCAACGTGCCTGAGCATCCTGAAAAATCCAAAACGATTGCGAAGGATGGCGATCAGGTTTCCAACGTGCCTGAGCATCCTGAAAAATCCAAAACGATTGCGAAGGATGGCGATCAGGTTTCCAACGCGCATGATTTTGAGAACACTTTGCAGGATGGCAATCAGGTTTCCAAGCATCCTGAAAAATCCAAAACGATTGCGAAAAATTCCAAAGCTAAAGCTTTGAACTCCACCAAAGCTTTGAACTCTACCAAAGCTTTGGATTCTAAAACCAACAGTTCAACAATTAATATGGCACAATCTATTGATAATTCTCAATCGACAGAAACACTAGATGTTGTTCATCAGCACTATCTGGAAAATATGAGGGCCTATTCTCAACAGTTTTTTCAATTGATGCAGCAGCAGTATGCTTTACTCACTCAGGGCCAATGTACCCCTGCTATGTTAGACCGTTTTGAACATAGCATGGCTTATTTTCATGATCATCAAACGCAAATGCAGCGCGTCCATGAACAATATCTGACAAATAAAGCGGATTCTTCGCAAGGTGTTTTGCAATGGATGCCGGAACATTCGGTGACAACGAGTGATGCGAGTTTCCAGCGGGAGGTGCCGATGCGCTTACCCAATGCGAAAGAGACACCAATGGAATCGGCTTTGCCGCTCTCTTCTAAGCCAAGGCCTCAGGAGCCAGTGCAGCCCGTCATTTCGCCAACGGTTCAGGTATCAACAGAGGCTACTGTTCCGCTATCAGTCAAGGAGCCCGGCAATGACTCGCAGCCTTTGCCAGATGAGAGTACCCAGGAAAAGATTTCGGTATCAGTCAGTATTCCGGATCCCGTCTCAAGCCATGACTCGCAGCCAGATGAGAGTAGCCAAGTCAAGAGCGAGTCAGTTGCAACGCCAGATATCGACTTGGCACCCTTGATTCAAGCCATGTTAAACATCGTCAGTGAAAAAACAGGTTATCCGGCTGATCTCTTAGAAATTGAAATGGACATGGAGGCGGATTTAGGCATTGACTCCATTAAACGGGTAGAAATTCTCGGCGCGATGCAGGAGCAATTCCCAGAATTGCCGCCAGTCAATCCAGATGAATTGATAGAATTGCGTACTTTAGGTGAAATTGTTGAATACATGGGTAGGGCTGAAAAAAAAAAGTAGTTGAAACTCAATTGACTTCAACTGAAGAGCATCGCTTTGAGGAAAGGCAAGCTCACAATATTCAACAACATCAAGTTAAACTGAAACCCCTGCCAACACCAGATTATTTGGAGTTGGCTTGGCCTTCAGATCAGATTTGTTTGCTCACAAACGATGGCACTTCGACAACGACTGCTTTAGCCAAACGCTTGGTTGAGCAGGGTTGGAAAGTGGTGGTTTTGAATTTTCCAACTGTTGCAATGGCACAAGCTCTTGAGCAGCTTGATCAAGTGCATTTAATCGATTTCAGTGAATCACATTTAAAACAACAACTTGCAGCGATTACCGATAATTATGGGCCAATAGGGGCCTTTATCTATTTGAATCCATGCAGTCAAGATTTTCAGGACAATATTCTTGAACAGGATTCAGAAAAAAGTCTTCTCAAATCCGTTTTTCTGATTGCCAAACTGCTCAAAAGATCGCTGAATGAAGCCGCACGCAGCAGTTTTTTTGTTACCGTGACTCGTCTTGATGGCGAATTGGGTTTAGGACAAAACACCGATTATCAAAGGAATCAAAGTGTTATCACTGGTGGGTTGTTTGGCTTGACGAAAACGGTGAACAGGGAATGGGATGGCGTGTTTTGTCGCGCTATTGACTTGAATCCTGAATTGGGAGCGGAAAGGGCGGCCCAATTGATTATCGCTGAACTTCACGATCCCAATTTATTGATAACTGAAGTAGGATATAGTCTTCAAGAAGAACGGACTACGCTCATTGGTGACAACATTACCCCTAACCTGCCAAAGGAAGGGGGTAAACCATTGAGTTCAAATGCTGTCTTTCTCGTCAGTGGCGGTGGGCGCGGGATTACGGCGCAATGTGTTATCAAATTAGCGAAAGCATTTTCATGCAAATTTATTTTGTTAGGGCGCACAAAACGCACCCCTGAACCTGCATACACTCAAGGCTGTGTGGCGGAAAATGAATTAAAACAACGGATTATCAAAAACATCCAAGCGCAAGGTGAAAAATCGACACCCGTCAAAGTCCAAAAGGTGTTAAAAGCGATTTTAGCGCAACGCGAAATTGAGGAAACACTACAAGCTATTGTGCAATCCGGTGGACATGCAGAATATCTCGGCGTGGATATAACAGATGCCGTGGCTTTACAAGAAAACCTGACTGCGACAATAGCCCGTTTTGGGCCTATCACCGGCATCATTCATGGTGCGGGTGTTTTGGCGGACAAATTGATTGAAAAGAAAACCGAATCGGATTTTGAAGCCGTTTACTCAACTAAAATTGATGGCTTGCAATCCATGCTGGCCTGTATTGATGCCAGTCAACTGGCACATTTAATTCTCTTTTCATCGGCGGCCGGGTTTTACGGCAATATTGGCCAATCAGATTATGCCATAGCGAATGAAATCCTGAACAAATTTGCCTATCATTTTCAACGTCAGCATCCGGCTTCTCATGTCGTCTCTTTCAATTGGGGCCCTTGGGATGGCGGCATGGTGACACCTGAATTAAAACAACTGTTTGCCCAGCGCAATATTGAAGTGATTCCGATTGAAGTCGGAACTCAGATAGTCGTTGATAACTTGAAAACGGCTGTTCCCGAAGCAGTGCAAATATTAGTCGGTAGTCCGTTTACGACACCAGAGATAAAGTTAGAACCCACATTACAAACTTACCGTATCCGCCGAAAATTGACTTTAGCAGCGAATCCCTTTTTACACGATCACATCATTGGTGGACATCCGGTATTACCAGTGACTTGTGCGACGGCATGGATGATCAATGTCTGCGAGCAATTGCTTAGAGGTTATCAATTTTTGAGTTGTGAAAACATCAAAGTATTAAAGGGAATTGTGTTTGATGAAACTCTAGCGAACGAGTATATCCTCGATTTGAAGGAAATCAACAAATCCAAGCAGACTGAAATTGAGTTGGCTGCAACTATCTGGAGTGAAACCGCCACTGGCAAACCTCGCTATTATTATAGTGTCCAGATAAAACTTCAACAGCAGATTCCATCAATGCCTATTTATGACGCTTATGATGACACAGCGGATAAGGCACTGGTTAAACTGTCACCTTATCAAGATGGCACTCTGTTTCATGGCCCCCGTTTTCAAGGGATTAAACGAATATTAAATATCAGTTCCAAAAAACTGACAATTGAATGTGTTTTCCAACCGTTCGAGGATAAACAACGAGGACAGTTTCCACGACTCACCCTTGACCCTATCGCCGCTGATGCCCAATTTCAATGTATGTTGATTTGGGTGCGGCATTTTTATCAGGCGGGTAGTTTGCCCTTACGGTGCCTACGAGCTGAACATTTCCAAGCCATCCCTAATGGCGAGACGTTCTACGTTTCTATGGAGGTACAATCTAGCACTGACAGTAAGTTAGTCGCTAATATCATTTCCCATGATAGTCAAGGACTAGTCTATTCGAGGGTATTTGATGCAGAAGTGACTATTAGCAAGCAACTGAATCATTTATTTTTCCCCTCATCGGTACATGAACCTAAAACTTTTTTCCCTTTTTGGCGTGATTTCTTAAAGGTTGGAGAATGGCCAGGAGAAGTATTGTTTAGTGCCTTGTTTCGGCGTTTTGTGGGTAGCGTGGTGCGTGAGGATTCTGATGATTTTAACTCTCTCAAGGGTGATCCAGTGCTTTACTTGGCTAATCACCAAGTTGGCATAGAATCTATATTGTTTGGGTTTAGTGTCTCTGCACTGGCAGGCTCTCCTATCAACGTCGTAGCCAAAACAGAACATCAGAATAGTTGGATTGGTCAATTGTTGGCCCATCTTTATTCTTATCCCACGCTCAAAGATCCTCAATTAATGTTCTACTTTGATCGCGACGATCAACACGCTATGCTCAAGCTGCTTAGCAAGCTCAAGGAAATGATGATCGAACAAGGGCGTTCATTGCTGATCCATGTCGATGGCACTCGTGCCCTCAGTTGTCGGCAACCCGTAAAACAGTTGAGTGCCGTTTTTCTTGACCTAGCAATAGAACTGAATATCCCTATCATACCCGTGGGATTTGTAGGTGGCTTACCGATTGAACCATTAGAAACGCGCCTAGAATTTCCAATCGGCTATGCCCGCCAAAATTATCACTTAGGCACAGCGATTTATCCAGAAGAACTCAAAAAACGGCCCAATGCCGAACGAAAAAGCTTGATTTTGGAACGCTTAAATCAATTGGCTGAAACGGCAGATTCTTCCCCAAATGCACCCAATCATCAGTTTGAGCAAGCAGTGCATCTGCGGATGAAACAAACTGGCATGTCAGAAGTACGGGCAGTGCTGTACAAAATACTAGAAGAAGCAGCAGTACCAGATAGTGACGTTCGCACCTTGCTACAATATATCCGCGAAGAACATCTTGAACTAAGCGATTCGCCAAAGGATCGTTGGTTAGGCGAATTAGGGCAGTGGCTCAGTGAAAGATTAGATAGAACGCTGATTTAACTGATGATCATGATTAACACTGATTAAAATGATTAAAAAAATACCCAATATGCTATAGATATTAAGCTTAGTCAAACCCAAAACTTTTGTTTACAGTGTATTTTGACAATGTCACATTTTAATCATTTGTAGGGTGGGTATTCGCTGCGCTGAACCGAAGGTCAACGAAGTTAAACCCACCGAGCGTCATGAATTGAGTAATGTGACATTGCCAAGCTATTCACAAATCTAGTTTTTTAGTATATAGTTTTTCAGCTTTTTGGAGTTCATGAGTTCATGAGTTCAATATTTCTATGTCAATCTTAGCATCGTTATAAATTGCGCTTTTTAATTAATTTTTAAGCCAACAGCTGTCTTCAATTGGCTGTCAAATTTTAAAAATTAAAAGCGCAATTTATGACAATGCTAAGTATACTATAGGGGTTGACGCATAGGCTTCAGCAATGAATTGTCTGAAAATCTATAGAAAAATTATCCAAACCTGGAGACAAAATCACGCAGATGAAAATTGCAATCGTAGGTGGCGGGATTTCAGGTGTCGCAGCAGCTGATTATCTTCATTCAAATGGACATGATATGACTTTGTATGAAAAAGAATCGACTGTTGGCGGACATGCTAAATCATATACACACCAAACGCCAAACGGCCCAATAAACATTCAATTGGGTACGTCTGTTTTGTTGGAACATTATGTCAATCTGTTTTCTTTTTTGGAAAAGAAAGGTGCTGATTTGACCCAAAATTCTACCAATCTCTCTTCATATTTTCAAAATGAAGATATGGGATTTCATATTCGGACAGACGATCTGAAGACTTTTATTATTGGTGCCCTTTCAAGTTCTTCTACTAGAAGAATTTCTTGGGATTTTTTGACGCTCTATGCCAAATCCTCTCACTACCTAAAAAGACTCGAAAACGGACATCAAGAATTGTCGTATCGAGCCTTTTTTGAGAAGTATGAATTTTATCCTGAATTTAGGAATTTCTTCCCAACGATTAATGCGATGTTGCTTTTGGCCAATCCGGTTAAATCCATAGAAAACGCGCCTGCGTCTGCGGTATTGCATTATAATGACTTGATGCAATTGCTTACCCCTATCCACAAACAATTAATGAAAACCTACTCCTTTGCTGGAGGCGCTAAGCAAACCTACGATATCCTGATTTCTTCATTTAAGGAGAAAATAAAATACAACAGTGCCGTTGACAGGGTTGTTTCAGAAACAGATGGGGTTGTCGTCAGTTCAAATGGAATTGAGCAGAAATATGACAAAGTGATTTTGGCAACATCGACTGGCACCCAAGCTTTATCTATGCTTGCTAACGGAAATATGACGGATGATGAAAGCCAAATCCTTTCAAATTTTTCCGGTTGTCAAAACAAGCTTATTTTACATACTGATGATCATTTTGCCGCCTTTTCGGGTAAAATTGAAATGTACAACATTGTACAAAAAAACGGTATTGCGCTTGGAAAAAATTATTTGAATCAGATCATGAATTTATCCGATTCCACTAATTATTATCTGTCTTATGGCGGAATGGGTGTTGATCCTGATGAAGCGAAGGTTTTGTATACCAACGATTTTGAACACCCATTGATTGATCGTAAACAGTGGACTTCTTTTAAAAAGAAGGCATTGAATGAAATTCAAGGAAAGAGAGGGATATACTATGCTGGCACTTGGACAAATGCTGGCGAAGGATGCCATGAAAAGGGTTATATCAGTGGAAGACATGCTGCTGCTCTTGTTTTAGGGGAACAATATGAGCCTCTCAAACCCAAACGGGTACCTCCCATACATTATTTTTTAAGTCGAGTCTTTTGTCGGTTAAAACATTTTTCTGGATTAGATGCCTTAAAAAATATCTGATCATGTTTTAGGAAAGCATCCCTTTTCATAACGGTTATTCATGATATAGTATTGACACTATTCCATGAAAGTTTGCAGGCTTGATAAGCGCCTTTTGGTTGATGTTTATACTTAGCATTGTCATAAATTGCGCTTTTTAATTATTAACAGCCAACAGCATCAGCCGTTGTCTAAAAGCTCAAGTCAGGTGGTGGTGACTAACCCAATACTCAAATTATTACGGTGGACAGTATAGTACAACGGATTAGGGCCCCCCTGGGGTGTGTCTGTTCAAATATTTTTGCTACTTTTTTTTCACCCAAGATTTGTAGGTGGGATCGCTGTCGGCAATGAACTCAATAATAAACCCTTATGTCACCAACAGCGATCCCACCATCCCCAATTTGGAATAAAAATAAGGTGAAAAATAAACCCATAAATGGGTTTATATTTAACACCCCAGAGCGAAACCCACCGGTTTCTGCGAAATAAATCTGTCGTAGGGTTAAAAACTTTGGCGTGGAAAACATAATGATTTGATTTTTATATTAATATAAATGTAGACGCTTTAGTTTGAATTGGGATTCAAACTGGGGTGTGTCTGTTGAGCCAATTTATTGGTTTATTTTTCACTCTATTTTCCAAATGGGGGGGATGGTGGGCAAACGGGCGGTGAAATCTGGGTTTATATTGAGTTCATTGCGGCCCGTTTACCCACCCTACAAATCAGGTGTAAAAAAAATCATCAAAATACCTGAACAGACACACCCCAGTTTTCAACCCCTTATAATCAGATTATGTCTATAATAATTGATAATTTTATTATTTATTTTAATGTGAGCTTGTCAAGTTAAAAAATGGAAAAAATCGCTATCATCGGTATTTCTTGCCTACTTCCTGGAGCAGAAAATCCAGAGCAATATTGGCAAAACCTGATTGACCAAAAAGATTTGACTTCAAAGGCAACTGCCGTTCAAATGGGCGTTGATGCCCAAATTTGTTATGATCCCATCAAGGGCAAAACGGATAAATATTATTGTCTAAAAGGGGGTTATATTCGAGATTTTCAATTTGATCCAAACGGCTATCAAATTTCCTCTAAGTTGCTGAAAAGCTTAGACAAGATTTATCAATGGTCACTTTATGTCTCAAAACAAGCTTTACAGGATAGTGGTTATTTTGGCAAGACTGGCCAATGTGGCGTGATTTTAGGGAATCTTTCATTTCCTACCCGGCTTTCTCAGCATTTATTTGCGCCCATTTATCAGAAAATGCTGGAATCAGCCATTCAAAGCCTCTTAAAAAATGACGATTTCCGCTTAACTCGTTTAGCGCGTGAAGTATCGCCACTCAATGCACTGATATCGGGCTATCCGGCCACCCTTATTGCTCAGAGTTTGTCTCTAGCCGGGCCTCATTTCTCCTTAGATGGGGCCTGTGCATCATCACTTTACGCGATCAAAGTGGCTTGTCAATATTTGTTATCAGGCAAAGCCGACTTAATGTTAGCCGGTGCCGTCAGCGGTGCTGATCCGTTTTTTATCAATATGGGATTTTCCATCTTTCAAGCCTATCCAGAAAACAATATGAGTCGCCCTTTTGATAAGTCATCAGACGGACTCGTTGCTGGGGAAGGGGCTGGCATGTTGGTTTTAAAACGCTATAGTGATGCGATCCGAGAGGGCGATAAGATTTATGCCACCATCAGCGGAATAGGTTTGTCAAATGATGGTAAAGGAAAATTTGTTCTCAATCCTAATCCGAAAGGGCAACAAATCGCCTTTGAACGCGCCTATACTGATGCCAGTATTAATCCTAACAGCCTTGACTATATTGAATGTCATGCGACTGGCACACCTGTCGGCGATATAACCGAACTCAACTCAATGGAGAGTTTCTTTGGAAAGCATCATGCCGTACCCTTGATTGGCTCAGTCAAATCCAATTTGGGTCACTTGCTCACCACTGCCGGCATGGCCAGTTTGATTAAAGTCATTTTAAGCATGAAAAAAGGGATTATTCCAGCCACGATTAATCTGACTGAGCCACTGAGTTCAAATAAGGGCGTGTTTTCCGCTGAAAAAATGGTCAGAACGACTATGCCTTGGCCTCAAGAAACTCACTCTAAACGCGCCGCCGTCAGTGCTTTTGGTTTTGGTGGCACCAATGCTCATATGATTTTAGAAGCCTTAGGCGATCAAAAATCCAATGTTTTAACAAGAGGGGGATCGATAACTCAATTGGCTCTCGTAGGCATGGATGCCTTCTTTGGTGGTTGTCATGGATTAGAGACATTTGACCGTACTATTTATGACGGCATTCAGCATTTTATTCCCGTGCCATCCCAAAGATGGCAAGGCCTTGACGCGCAAAAGGAATTGCTCAAAAACTATGGTTTTGAAAAGGGCGAAGCCCCCTTGGGAGCCTATATCCAAGATTTTGAAATAGACTTTCTGCATTTTAAAATCCCAGCCCGCGATGAAGATCAACTCATTCCTCAACAACTATTGATGCTTAAAGTGGCTGATAATGCTATTAGAAATGCCGGATTAGTTGAAGGCGGAAACGTTGCCGTTATTGTGGCGATGGGTACAGAATTAGCTTTACACCAGTTTCGAGGGCGATGTGATTTATCTTGGCAAATCAAAGACAGTTTAGCACAAGCCAATATTGTTTTGTCTCCTGACAAAACGGAAGAATTAGAGGCGATTGCCAAAAATAGCCTTTTTCCACCGGCGCAACTCAATCAATACACCAGTTTCATCGGCAATATTATGGCCTGTCGCATTGCCGCGCAATGGGATTTTACGGGCCCCACTTTTACCGTTTCGGCGGAAGAAAATGCCGTGTTTAGTGCCTTGGAAGTTGCCCAACAGTTTCTTGCAACTGGCGAAGTTGACGCGGTGGTGCTAGGAGCCGTTGATCTAGCGGGTGGATTTGAATCTATGCTATTACGTCATCAGTTAGCGCCTATCAACAGCGGTGTCAATACTCTCAGCTATGATGAAAAAGCCAATGGTTGGATGGTAGGTGAAGGTGCTGGCGCAGTCGTTTTAAAACGCCTTGATACCGCGCAAACAGCGCAAGATCGTATTTATGCCGTAATTGATGCCATTAGCTTAATGTCAAATAATGCTAACAACGATGTTTTGGAAAGCTTACCCAAAACCCCAATAGCTGAAACGGTTAATCTATCTTGCCAGCAAGCTTTTGATTTAGCAGGAATAAAAGCGACTGATATAGGCTATATGGAAGTATTTGGTAGCGGGGTAGCACAAGAAGACGAAGCAGAAATTAAAGGTTTAACTAACGCCTATCAAAATGATTCACTGATAACAGCAATAGGCAGTGTGAAAGCCAATATTGGTCATACTTATGCCGCTTCCGGCATGGCGAGTTTAATCAAAACAGCATTGTGCCTCTATCATCGCTATATTCCCGCCGTTCCCCAATGGGAAGCTCCGAAAATGCCAGAACAATGGCAAGGCAGCCCCTTCTATGTTGCCACCAAATCCAAAAGCTGGTTTTTAGAAGAAAGCCAATCAAAAAGAGTGGCAAGCATTAACGGTTTGGGGCTTGATGGCACTTATGCACACTTAATTTTGTCCGAGGCTGACAGTACAAAACGCAGCGAAGCGGTACAATACCGACAACAAACCGCGTTTTATCTTTTTCCCCTAGCGGCTGATAATCATTCAGCTTTGCATAAGCAACTTAACGACTTACAAAAAAATATTGAACAGAGTGACGATCTGGGTGCAACAGCCAGTGAAACGTTTGCCACTTTTCAGAATGAACCCCAAGCACATTACAGGCTATCTATTGTTGGTCATGATAAAAACGAATTACACCAACAAATTGCTTTTGCGATGCAAGGCATCAAAAAAGCCTTTGAAACAGGAGAAGAATGGAAAACGCCATTAGGCAGCTATTTTACAGCAAAGCCTTTGGAGAAAGTCGCGTTTGTTTATCCGGCGATGGGCACGATTTATATTGGTTTGGGACGGGAACTATTCCGATTGTATCCGAAACTTTATGAGACTTCGACACTGGGCAATCAGATCAATACGCTACTGCATGATAAATTGCTCTATCCTCGGAGTTTGGAAAAACTCCCCATAAAGAAACAGATTGAAGCGCAATTGTACAATGATGGCGCTGCTATGTGTCAAATAGGTATTAGTTTTGACCTGCTACAGACTGCTATTCTCAGAGAGTATTTTCAAATTCAACCCCAAGCAGCCTTTGGATATAGCCAAGGGGAATTGAGCGGTATGATGTATGCGCTGGGTGTTTGGCGTGATAATAAAATGTTAACTGAAAGTTTGCCCTCATCACCTCTTTATCAAACGCAATTAACTGGCCCCTGTTTCGCGGCACATCAATTTTGGAAATTGCCCCTTAATCTGCCCACAAAAAACGTTTGGTGTTCTTATGTACTCAAAGCCTCGGCGACTGCCGTCAAAGATATTCTCAAACATGAAAAATGTGTCTATTTGACGTTTATTAGCACACCTGAAGAAGTCACCATCGCTGGCGATCCAAAAGCGTGTTTGAGAGTGATTAAAACGCTTAAATGCCCGCATTTTCTCATCCCGTTTAACAACGCTTCACACTGTGAAATCGCACAACCTGAATATGAGGCACTGGTTCAAATACATCTCCAGAAGGTGCATAAGGTGTCAGGTATTACGTTTTATTCAAGCCTTGATTGTGCGCCTTTGCCTCTCGACAGCGATTATATTGCCCATAATTCAGCCAAACTGAGCTGTCAGACGGTTGATTTTCCAGGCATCATTAATCGTGTTTACAAAGATGGGGTTAGAGTATTCATTGAAATTGGGGCGGGAAACAATTGCGCTAGATGGATTGATGAAACATTGAAAGGCAAAGAGCATGTTGCCATGTCTATCAACAGCAAAGAGGTTGATGATCAAACAGGCATTGTCAAAGTGTTGGCAAAATTGGTGAGCCACCGCGTTTCGGTGGATTTATCACCACTTTATCCAATGCCAGAAAACTGTTCTAAACCACGAAAATCACTGGTTAAAAAAATAACATTAGGTGGAAAACCTATTTATACCACAATCTTGACTGATGAAAATCGGAAAAGCTTTGAAAATCAGATCATATCTCATAATCCAATGTTAAAGATAATTCAGTTGCAAATAGCGGGTGCGATGCAACCATTGACACCACCGCGCGATGACGTGATTTGGGATGAGGCAGATTTGCTGGAATTTGCCGAAGGCAAAATTGCCAACGTTTTCGGCCCAGAATATGCCATTATCGACTCATATTCTCGGCGGGTGCAATTGCCCCTGCCACCTTATCTGTTAGTCAGTCGCGTAACCAAACTCAACGCAAAAAGAGGCCTTTTTAAAGCGTCTACCCTTACCACTGAATATGATATTCCCCACAATATGTGGTATTCGGTTGATGGTCAAATTCCTTGGGCGGTTTCTGTCGAATCTGGGCAGTGCGATTTGTTATTAATCAGTTATTTAGGGATAGATTTTGAGAATAAAGGTATTCTTGTCTATCGCCTACTTGATTGCACCATGACATTTTTAGAGGATATACCCACAGAAGGCGATACCCTGCGTTACGACATTTCGATCAATTCCTTTGTCAGACATGGCAATAATTTGCTGTTTTTCTTCAGTTACGACTGTTTTGTGGGTGATAAAATGGTGCTGACGATGGATGGCGGTTGTGCCGGATTCTTTACGGATGATGAACTGGATAAAGGTAAGGGAGTTGTCTATTCCAAAAAAGAACTGACAGAACGCGATCAAATTCAAAAACAACAGTTTGAACCCTTGCTGATCTGCCAAAAATCCTCTTTTTACCAAAAAGATATGATACATCTGACGGATGGCAACATCGCAGCTTGTTTTGGTGAGCATTATTGGCAAGCCGGATTAAATCCGTCTTTGCGAGTTCCCCCAAAAGAAATTTTGATGATTGATCAGGTGACATCACTTGATTTCAATGGTGGCGCGTATGGATTAGGACTTCTTGTCGGTGAAAAAGTGCTTGAACCAGAGCATTGGTATTTTCCTTGCCACTTCAAAGATGATCAAGTGATGGCAGGTTCTCTGATGGCTGAAGGTTGTGGGCAACTCTTACAATTTTATCTGTTATATTTGGGATTTCAGACTTGCACCACCGATGCGCGTTTTCAACCGATTCCAAACCTGCGACAAGTCGTCCGTTGCCGTGGGCAAGTGACACCGATTTCTGCCACTTTGATTTATCGGCTGGAAATAACAGAATTGGGTTTAAGCCCAAAACCTTATGCAAAAGGTGACGTTGAGATCATCTTGAACGGAAAAATCGTAGTGCATTTTAAAGATGTGGGATTGCAACTCTCTGAAAAAAATCAGTCTCTTCCCGTTGGAGATAGCAAGGAACCGTTAGCGAGTTTAGTCAAATTACCCCGCCAATCGGCTTTATTGAATGAAGAACAAATTCAAGAATTTTGCCTCGGTTCAGTCGCTAAATGTTTCGGGCCAGAGTTTGAAATTTATGACACTGGAGGAGTTACTGCGTCACGGATGCCCAATACGCACCTAAATTTTGTGCATCGTGTCTTAGAAGTTCAAGGTGAACGACATAAATTCACTCCAAAGTCAACGATTATAACGGAATATGACGCACCGATAGAAACTTGGTATTACCGTCATAATTCATCAGATACAATCCCTTACTCCGTTTTGATGGAAATCGCCTTACAACCATGTGGTTTTCTATCGGCTTATTTAGGCACCACTTTGCTTTATCCTGATAACAGTTTATACTTTCGTAATCTGGATGGACGAGGGCGCATTCTTAAAAAGGTGGATATTCGTGGTAAAACGGTAACAAATAGATCACGATTGCTTTCCCAATCTAACATTCAGGGCATGATTATTCAAAGTTTTGATTTTGAAATGCTTTGTGATGGTGAACCGTTTTATCAGGGAGACGCAACCTTTGGCTTTTTTAGTTCCAATGCTTTAGCGAATCAAATCGGTTTAGATGGTGGCAAAGCGGTTCTGCCTTGGATTGAAACGGAAAATAGGCCTGGATTGCCCATAATCAGCATTGATTTAAAGAATCAAGCCAGTCGCACACCATTCTATCAGATTAACGCTCAAAAACCGGGTTATCGTTTAGCCCAACATCAGTTAGACTTACTTGACGAAGTCAAAATCGTTAAAGGTGGCGGCCGTCATCAGCAAGGCTACATTTACGCGAGACAACAGATCAAACCGACTGACTGGTATTTTAAATGCCACTTTCACCAAGATCCGGTGATGCCCGGCTCGTTAGGCGTTGAAGCCATTTTGCAAGCAATGCAAGTTTATGCGCTCCAGCTTGATTTAGGCCAACATTTGAAATCACCTCGTTTTGGACAACTCATTGATCATGAAGTCATTTGGAAATACAGGGGGCAGATTCCGCAACCGGATGATCAGACTGAGATGTATTTAGAAGTCCATCTGTCTAAAGTGGAAATCGGCAATGACAAAGTCACTCTCATTGGTGATGCGAGTTTGTGGAAGCCTAACCTGAGAATTTATGACGTTAAAAATGTGGCGGTTTGTTTGTTGGATTCGACACAACTATAACTACAAGGATTTGATATAAGCAAGGATACACCTCTATAACTTTGGGCGGGTGATGTGAATTGTCTTGTTCAATATGCCACGGAAAAACACAGAAAGCACGGAATGAATTTTTCCGTGTTTTTCCGTGTTTTTCCGTGGCAAAATCTGGGCACCCGCTTACCCACCCTACAAAAACTCAACTCAAAGGAATCAAACATGTCAACCCAACCTAACTCTAATGGAGTCGATTTTTTCGGCCATGTTAGCAACCAAAATCCCGTTTGGCAGGGCCCTTTTAATTCTATTGCCTTTGATGAAAAAGGTATTAAGGCAAAACTCTTGAATTTAGAGCAACCTTGTTATGTCGTTAGAAAAAATGGGTGTGGTATCACCAATGAAGGTGAATTGGTTGATACCACTGAAAAAGAAGTCGAAACGCTGACGGCTGTGCCACCGTTATTGCCTGAACAATTAGGTGATCGCGGTTTCCTAGATTTTCACGGGGTAAAATACGCTTATGTCAGTGGTGCTATGGCGAATGGTATTGCCTCCGAAGAATTGGTGATTGCCTTGGGCAAGGAAAAAATGTTGGCTTCTTTTGGTGCAGGTGGCTTAATGCCAGCCCGAATTGAAGAGGCGATTCAACGTATTCAACACGCATTGCCTAATGGCCCTTATGCCTTTAATTTTCTTCATAGTCCGAAGGAACCGGTTATTGAGCGAAATACCGTTGATCTTTATCTCAAATATCAGGTGACTACGGTTGAGGCTGCTGCATTTTTAAATTTAACGCCTAATATTGTTTATTATCGCGTTGCTGGACTCAATCTCAATTCTGCCAATCAAATTGAGATTAAAAACAAGGTGATGGCTAAAATTTCTCGCCGCGAGCTGGCAACGCGCTTTATGCAGCCTGCTCCAACCAAAATGCTTCAAGAATTGGTTGCTCAAGGATTGATTACTGAATTGCAAGCGAAGCTTGCTGAAAAAGTTCCGATGGCAGACGATGTCACCGTTGAAGCGGATTCGGGCGGACATACCGATAATCGTCCGTTGGTATGCTTATTGCCTTCAATTATTGAACTGAGAAATGAGATTCAAGCACAATATGGCTATCAAAATCAGATTCGAGTGGGTGCAGCAGGGGGTATCGCTACGCCACAATCCGCTTTAGCGGCATTTATGATGGGGGCTGAATACATCGTAACGGGTTCGATTAATCAGTCTTGTGTTGAGGCGGGTACGTCTACTCATATCAAACAGCTACTGGCGGGGGCTGGTATGGCTGATATGATGATGGCACCGGCAGGCGATATGTTTGAAATGGGGGTAAAAGTCCAAGTGCTTAAACGAGGCACTTTGTTTCCAATGCGGGCCCTGAAATTGTTTGAGTTGTATAAAAGTTATGAGGCGATTGAAGGGATGCCCAGTGAGGAAACAGAAAAGCTGGAAAAACAAGTTTTTAAAAAGCCTCTTGAAGCCGTTTGGCAAGAAACGATTGCCTATTTTTCAAAACGCGATCCAGACGTGATCAATAAAGCCATTGAGGATCCAAAGCGCAAAATGGCTTTGATTTTTCGTTGGTATTTGGGACAATCCTCCCGCTGGGCTAAGATTGGGGAGCAAGGCCGCGAGATGGATTATCAAATTTGGTGTGGCCCTGCGATGGGTGCTTTTAATGATTGGGTAAGCGGTTCTTATTTAGAAAAACCGGAAAATCGGCGCGTTGCTGATGTTGCCCATTTTATGATGAATGGAGCAGCCTTTTTATATCGGCTGCACAATTTGAAATTGCAAGGACTGCGGTTATCCATACCCTACTGGCACTATTCTCCAACACGCGATAATATAGCGTAGGGTGGGTAGCGTGTTTTTGCTGCCCACCATTTAGATCTATGTAGGGTGGGTAGCGTGTTTTTGCTGCCCACCATATTTAATTGACATTAATGTAGGGTGGGTAGCATGTTTTTGCTGCCCACCATATTTAATTTACATTAATGTAGGGTGGGTAGCGTGTTTTTGCTGCCCACCATTTAGATCTATGTAGGGTGGGTAGCCTGTTTTTGCTGCCCACCATATTTACTAAAGTACATTTCCAGATAGTAACGATATGCCTTTTAGTAAAACGTCACAAATTTCAACAATCATTGAATATATTGAACGCCTGAATCCCGTTTCCATACTTGATGTTGGTGTTGGAATGGGGCAATATGGGTTTTTAAGCCGTATTCATCTTGAACATCACAATCTGTTTCACATCGGTGAAAACGAGATCACACCGCGTGATCGAAAAGAATGGCGAGTGCGTATTGATGGTATTGAAGGCTACAAAGCCTATCTTACACCGGTTCATGATTACTGCTACAATCACATCATGATAGGCGATGCCTTGAAAATCTTACCCACTTTGCCAGACAACAGCTATGAACTGATTTTAGCAATAGATATACTTGAACATTTTACCCAAACTGATGGGGTAACCTTTCTTTCACAACTCAAAAGAGTCGCCAAGAAAGCGGCTTTAATCAGCACGCCTAAGACATTTATCCCGCAAGACTCCAATGCAAATCCTTATGAAAATCATCGTTCTTTATGGGAAAAGGAAAAACTGATAGAAAACGATTTTCCAAAGATATTAGACAATGATTTTTGTTGGATTGCCTTATGTTCTTTGTCTTAATCTTCTTAATCTGAGTAGTAGGCGATTTATCGCCTCGTGTTCGTAATAGGCGATTTATCGCCTAAAAGAACAAGGTAAACAAAATGGCAAACAAAACACTTGATTATGAGAATTATACGATCTTAATTATTGATGATGATTCTACGAATTTGTACGTGTTGATCAGTTCTTTGGAAACATCTGGTTTTAAAGTCATTGTGGCAAACAATGGTGAACTCGGAGTGAAAAAGGCCCAAATTGAACAACCTAATCTGATCCTACTTGATGTGATGATGCCGGGTATAGATGGCTTTGAAACCTGTCGCCGTTTGAAAGCAGATGAGAAAACTAAAGAGATTCCTGTGATTTTCATGACGCTTTTGGATAGTAACCCTAATAAAATAAAAGGATTTGATGTAGGCGGTGTGGATTACGTTACCAAGCCCATATACCACAAGGAAGTTTTAGCGCGTATTACCACTCATCTCGAACTTCGAGATTTAACGGTGAAATTGAATAGCAAAGTAGAGGAATTGACACAAACCCGCTATCTTATGATGCAACAGATAGAGGAATTGACTGAAACGCGCCATCAGTTAGTACAAAGTGAAAAGATGGCTTCGCTAGGGCGATTAGTGGCGGGGTTTGCCCATGAGATTAATACGCCGATTGGTGTCGCTGTTGGTGCTGCTTCAACTTTGCATGAAAATGTTGGCACCATTGATCAATTACTTGAGCAAGAAGAAGTGGATGAAGAAGAATTGGTGGGCAAACTGAACAATATCAAAGAAGCGGCTAATCTCACTCTATCCAATCTAAAACGGGCATCTCTTTTAGTCAACCGTTTTAAAAACACAGCAATTAATCAAAGTGAAGAAAGTCTCCGACAGTTTCAAGTCAAATCGGCTATTTTTGATGTCATCAACAGCCTACATCGTCACTTTGAAAACACTGTTATCAGTATTCAAGTTGATTGTTCCAAAGAGTTATCAATTCACAGTTTGTGTGGTGCATTGGAACAGATTCTGACTCATTTAATGATAAATAGTCTGGTGCATGGGTTTGAAGCGGGTAAAAAATCGGGTAGTATTAATATTGTGGTGCGACTTAATGGGGACAATTTGCACTTTGAATATTCTGACACGGGCAAAGGGATTGCTTCTGAACACATAGAAAATATCTTTGAACCGTTTTTTACCACTGATCGCACTCATGGCGCGAGTGGGCTTGGACTTTATATGTGTTATAACATCGTGACGACACAATTACGGGGTACGATAACTTGTGAAAGTTCACCCGGAAAAGGTGTCTTGTTCAAAATAGATTATCCGAACAATATAAAACGGTATCAATAATCACTTATCTTAACACCTATCACTTTGGCCGACGCTTTCAACACAGAGTCCACAGAGGGACACAGAGGGCCACAGAGAATAACTCTCTGATTTAGAAATGATATTACTAATATAAAATACTGTGTAAATAGGTGTGTTTTTTGAACCAGAAATTAAAATGCTAAAAACACACCTATTTAGTGTTTAGAATTTTATATAAAACTCTTATAAGTACTGAAGCATAAATTTTCGTGTATTTTGAAATGGGGCAACCACAAGGGATTGCCCCTACGCAATGCCATGTAGGGGCAATCCCACGCGCAAGCCCTTTGCGCTAAAATATCTGTTT